>ERZ791810.15-NODE-15-length-244459-cov-11.983953_pt1 | contig 244459 bp, 223 predicted proteins | sample MGYA00510304_ERZ791810 | MGnify/ENA primary metagenome ERZ791810 (study PRJEB30046, sample SAMN00791967) | human gut metagenome | study: EMG produced TPA metagenomics assembly of the A metagenome-wide association study of gut microbiota in type 2... | reverse complement strand
GTGTATATGCCCATATGGTAAAACTGCAGACAGAAAGCCAGAATTGGAAACTTGCATAAAGAAGGAGGAAGCTTTTGGCTCCCACCGTCGGGCTGCCATGATGATGCTAGGTTTTTCCCGGTTGCTTGTCGGTAGAAAGTAATGTATCAAAACAGGAGGTTTGGCTATGTCCAAGTTAGGAGTCGTGGAGGATACCCTGTTTGTCCCTAAAAACAATGGTGCCTGACACAATAAAGAAGATTTTAAAATGATACCGGGCAGAGGTGTGGCAGCAAAGGTGGAAGGTTATCATGTTCTTGCTGGAAATAGGGCTATGTTGAATGAAAATAACATAACGTTTCCACAGCAAATGACAACACAGGCGGAAGAATTTATTAACCGGGGATGTACCATGATCTATATATCTTTGGACAGCCTTTTCATTGGTTATGTTGTATTGTATGATACGATACGAAGTGAGAGTGTTGGTACAATAAAGGTATTAAAAGCATTAAATGTACAGCCGGTACTTCTTACCGGTGATAATGAAAAAGCGGCTGCTTCCATTGCAAGACAGCTTGGTATTTCCGAAATTCAAGCAAACTGTCTGCCGGAGGATAAGTTAAAATACATAAATGAATATCAGAACAGACAGGAAGCTGTCTGTATGATCGGGGATGGAATCAACGATGCACCAGCCTTAAAGGCGGCTGATGTCGGCATTGCTATGGGCGGTGTAGGAAGTGATATTGCTGTGGATGCGGCAGACATTGCCCTGGTGGATGATGAGGTAAAGGAATTGCCACATTTACTGGCACTTTCCAAGCGAATGATGACTACAATAAAGATTAATATGTCATTTTCCATGGGACTTAATTTCATAGCTATCATTCTGGCAATCACAGGCACTCTTGATCCGGTCATAGGTGCATTGGTACATAATGCCGGCTCAGTGCTTGTAATCACAAATTCAGCATTGCTGTTAAAATGGAGGAAATGTCAACTTTAAATCCGGAACATAGAGAGGGGAATTATGAGTAAAGGAAATATGGAAATTAGAAAAAGCACAAGAGAAGATATTAAGCAGATTATGGCTATTTTTACAACTGCTAAGGAGTACATGGCTGCACATGGAAATAAAACACAATGGGGAGATGGATACCCTGGTGAGGAGATACTAAAAACGGATATAGATGCAGGAAACAGCTATGTAATTGTAAATAATGGAATGATTGTGGGAACATTTTCTTTTATTATTGGAGAAGAACCAACTTATCAGGTTATTAAAAATGGAAAATGGACAGATGACAGACTCTATGGGACGATTCATCGGTTGGCATCTAGTGGAATAGTAAAAGGAATTGCCAGAGCATGTTTTGAATATTGCATAAAACAGATAGACTATATTCGCATTGATACGCACAAAGATAATATTTCTATGCAGACAGCAATTGAGCGATTTGGATTTCACAAATGTGGAAATATATATGTTAAAGGTGGCGCGGAACGGATAGCATATGATTACATTTCATAAAAAACAATGGTGTCTGACACAATAAATATGAATCATAAAGCTGACTTGAAAAAGTAAATTCCAGTGCAAGAGTAAATTCCATCGGCTTTTAAATTTTGCTGATTTTGCAGGAGTTTTTTTAACAAAATCTCTTGCTTTCTGTTATAATTAAGCTAGCTTATCGAAATTTTGTTGTTTTTATGGCATGAAAAACAGGCTACTGGAATTCGGTGTGTCAGACTAAATTCCACCAGCCACATTTAAAAAATGTGAAATGTTTACTTCCAGTCTGACAGAACAATTGGTGCCTGACACAATAAACTTGCAATAGGCTGCTTTTTTCTGTTGAGCAAGAAGTATCTTTTAATTCATATTTAGGTGGTTTGTCAATAGCAATAATATTTAATGCATAATCTGATTTAAGAGTGAATTTCAAATTTTAGATTTTCAATAATCATGGGATAAAAATAACAGGGAGGATTATAGTTTTCGGAATAAAGCCGATATATAATATTAGAAACAATAAATAATAAAGAACGGATTCAGAGAAGGAGGACAAAGGATATGTCAATGAATGTGAATACAACGGGTACTGTTTATGGAAGTTATCAGAATACCTACAAGGCAGGTACAGTAGATAAGAAAAAAGAAACAGCGAAAACAACAGAAAATGATAAGGTCAAGAAAAATGTGACAGAAAGTATAGCCGAAAAAAATCTAAGTAAAGAGGCACAAAAAATGCTTAAAGATATGCGTGGCTCAAGAACAGATATGGACTTTATGGTTGCAGATTTTGAAAATGGTGATAATGCTAAAGATATTTTAGCACAAAGTGATAAAGAGTTTACGGTTATTTTCTCAAAGGAAGAAATGGAGAAGATGGCATCCGATCCCAAATATTATGCTGAAAAGATGCATAGTATTGAAGGTGCTTTGCGTATGTCGGATGAAATCAATGCTCAGTTTGGATTTGAAAGAGCATTTGGTAAGACAAACGGAATAGAAAACAGTGCAGATACTGATACAAAAATAACAAAGTTTGGTATTTCTTTTAATAGTGATGGAACTACAACATTCTTTGCTCAATTAGAAAAAACATCAGCTAGTCAGAAAGAATATCTTGAAAAAATTCAGGAAAAGAAAGCTGCGGAGAAGAAAGAGGCGAAGAAAAAGGAACAATTAAAGCAAATTGAAGTAAAAAAAGCTACTGTTCAAGCAAATTCAAAAGATGAACTTTTGGATAAAATTAAAAATATTGAATGGAATTCTATCAAACCAGAGGATAATAAAATCGGTGGAAGATTTGATTTTTCAATTTAGTATATTTAGATGGGGATGATTACATAAAGTATGGAGGTAGATTCATTGTGAGAAAACGTTTTTTTTCTATTATTGTATGTGTTGTCATGCTTTTTACAATGAATGTCACAGCTTTTGCGGCAGAAACTCAGGAAAATTATTCGGAGACGGAGAAAACAATGACATTTGAAATAACTCCGACAGCATTAACTTCTGGATCATCACGACATTCTGTTGGAATGTTAAATTCCTTTTTTGGAACAAATGATACAGTGGCAACTTCCGCTCTTGGTTCTTTTACAATCAGCAGCACATCTGTTCCGTCAGGCTCCACAATCAGTAAAATAGTGGTTACATCCACAAAAAGTAGTGGAAGTAGTGGAAACATCGAATTATTTGTTGCTAAAGATGAGGATAATGGAGATGGCACATTTGACAGATATACAGACAGCAAAAGTTGGAATAGTTCTCTTACTTTTGCAGATTTTGGCAATTATAATTTAAGCCCTGTTGGAAATTATTATGTTCAATTTGAATCTACAAGGTATTCAACGGGAACTGTTGCAGCAGCAACATTAAAAAATATTTATGTCACAGTATACTATCATTAAAATTTTATAATCCCCATTCTAAACAAGCAAAGATGTTGTTATTCAGTTAGCAGCATCTTTGCTTTTAATTGTATAATTGATATGACTATTGAGTTAGAATGACATTGATAGCGATAGAAAGCTATATATTACAGAAGCAGACTTTGATAAAAAAGCATTTGAGAGATTATATAAATTGAATATTATATAATCAGAGGTATATAGAACATGCACAGAGACACTATATTTCAATATGAAACAATGCTGCCTGACACAATAAAAACGCATAGCCCAACTTCGTTCGGTATAACTGTCTGATTGTGTTGAAATTCGTATTTTATCAATTATATCTGATAAAACTGGATTTGCGGTATTGAAAATCAGTTATAGCCGTGGTACCATATAGACAGTTTCAGAAGGGAGGCTGGTCTACATGATTAAACGAGAAATTTATATGAGCCGTATCCGTCCTTTTATCGGAAATGAGCTGATAAAGGTTCTGACAGGGATTCGCCGTAGTGGAAAATCTGTCATGCTGAACCTGATCCAAGAGGAACTTGCCCAAAACGGGGTCCAACCAGAACAGTTTATTTCCCTGAATTTTGAGAACATGAGCAATGCACACCTTTGTACGGCTGTTGCATTGCATGATGAAATCCTTCGCAGAACAAAAGAAATCAGCGGCAAGGTTTATCTGTTCTTCGACGAAATCCAAGAGGTGGCTGATTGGGAAAAATGTATCAACTCTTTCCGGGTGGAGCTGGATTGTGATATATACATTACCGGTTCCAACGCCAAGCTGCTTTCCGGTGAGCTTGCCACTTATCTTGCCGGACGGTATGTGGAGTTCGTGATTTACCCGTTTTCATTCAGAGAGTTTATGGAGCTGTATCACACCGTTTACGAAGGTGCAGACGAAAGACAATGCTTTACAAAATATCTGACGCTGGGAGGAATGCCCTATTTGAGCAACCTTCGCTACGACGATGCCGCCAGTCGTCAGTATTTGCGGGACTTGTTCAACTCCGTAGAGCTGAAAGATATTATCAAGCGAAACAATATCCGTGATGTGGATATGCTGGAGAGAATTATTGCTTATATAACTTCCAACATCGGCACTACCTTTTCTTCCACAGCCATTTCCAAGTATCTGAAAAGTGAAGGGCGCTCCGTTTCACCAGAAACGGTACTGAACTACATCAAAGCCTGCACGGACGCATTCCTGTTTTATCAGGTGAAGCGCCAAGACCTCCAGGGAAAGAAAATCCTGACCGTCAACGAGAAATACTATGTTGCAGATCATGGTGTCCGGGAAGCCGTGTACGGTGGCAACATGAAGGACATTAACCTTGTCCTTGAAAATGTTGTCTACATGGAGCTGCTGCGCCGTGGTTATTCTGTGACTGTTGGGAAAGTCTCTGACAAGGAGATTGACTTCGTATGTGAAGATCATGGGAAAAAGCTGTATGTTCAGGTTTCCTATCTACTTGCCTCGGAGGAAACCATCCAGCGTGAGTTTGGGGCGTTTGCCGGTGTTCGTGACAATTTCCCGAAATACGTTGTAACGATGGACGAACTGGATATGAGCCGAGATGGAATCAAACACCGCAATATTCGTGACTTCCTGCTGGCAGAGGAATGGAACTGAAATGTTCTTCTTTCACCAGAAGATATGCAGAAGTTCTTCCAATGCCGAGAATGAAAAAACAATGGTGCCTGACACAATAAATATTATGATATGTCTGTATTTAACCGCTGTATAGAAACCGGGAATGTTCTCTTAATACTGGAATGTTGGCAGGATGTCCACCCGGCGCTTGTCAGTATCCCAGTGAAATGGGAATACAGCTCGCCGTATGGACTTTTGTATGCTCTGAATCCGCCGGATGATGTTATGCAGTTTGAAAACAATGGTGCCTGACACAATAAATATTCTTTCCGGAATTCTTGCAGAGATGGGAGACATTTCGAGATTTGATGATGTTAAGGAAATAAAAAAATTAAGCGGATTAGGTCTTGTAGCATGTAGCTCAGGAAAGCATAAGGGAGAGACCAAAATCAGTCACAGAGGACGCAAACGACTCAGATACTGGTTATTCCAGGCGGCAAAGTCAGCAGTGGCTCATGCGGAGGAAGTTAAAGAACTCCATGTGTACTACACGACACGCCCTGACAATCCGCTGAAAAAGATGCAGTCACTGATTGTGATAGCCTGCAAGCTTTTGAGAATCGTTTATACGATTCTGAAGAAGGGAACGGTCTATGATCCGAAGAAGATGCTGATGGACATCAGGCGGCCGGAAAAGAAGGAAGCGATTGCAGCATAAGACAATCGACAGCATTATTTATTCCAGAGCCTTGCCGGGTTGCGGATGATTCCGAAATCGGGCAGGGTTCTGGAAAGAAACCCGATAACGATGGAGTGCAACAAGCACTGCATCAGCACAATGACCAGCAGGTAACGAAACAAGGGAAGCGTCCACGGAATATCCGTACCCTGCGGAAAGGGCAGGTCAGTAAAATCAAAATATAAACAAGAGCTGTAGCCTGCAGTAGTTCACTCCGTAGGGCAATGACCCTGTTAGAAAGCTTAGCGGGCACTCGGTGTATGAGCAGGTGGGACGAAGGAAGTTGGTACACGATACCATTAGACACGGAAGGTTCACCATCATAGTTAACAGAGGATTTATAGCCTTTATAAAGCAAAACAAAGGGACGCTTTATAAACTGCACCCTCTTCTAACTATTCAGTACAAGATACAATGACTGTCATACACTTGTGGCTCTGTTTTATGAGGTAAATATTTAAAGAAAAGCCTGAAAAATCAGTGATTTAGGGCTTGACATTATAGGAGACTTCCTGTATAATAAAAAGGGAACTTTGACATATCTTTTCGGTTTACGAAAAAGATCACAGTCGTCAAGTCCGAAAAAGATGCCTATAAGCATGTGCTTAAGGCGATGAAAAAGCGTGATTACAGCACTAGCTATTGTGCGGACGGAGCGGTGTATTACGAGACATTTGTACTCGCATTGCAGCATCATCCGGAGTACAATTATAGTCTGGTCATCTGGAAGAGTACCGATGGAACATTTGATTACCGGGCAGGTAATGACCTGAGTGCGGCGCAGATCACGGGTAAAATAAAACAGGCGAATGCAAAGGCGAACGCGATTATTCCCCGGATTATCAGGGACGGAATGACGCGCAAACAGAAGCTGCGTGCGATCCACAATTATCTCGTGAAAAACTGTGTCTACGATGAGAACGCGCGCAGATACGGATATGATGATGCCTATACCGCATATGGTTGTCTGATTGAGAAAAAGGCGGTATGTCAGGGCTATGCAGGTGTTTTTAACCTGCTTGCCGCAAAAGCCGGCATCTGTTCGATCGCCGTTCCGGGTGAAGCCGGTGGCGGATCACATGCGTGGAATTATGTGAAAGACGGAAGCAGCTACCGCTATATTGATGTGACCTGGGATGATCCGGTGCAGGATCAGGGTGCGAAGGCTGCCGTGAAATAGACTTATTTTTACTTGACACAGGCACAATTTGAACTGACCCACACATGGGATAAGGTAGAGAATGCTTTATAGAGTCGGCGGAAATTTATTTACGGGAATACATAACAGATGAAAGGGAGGATACTACTTATGAAAAAACAGCTTACAGCACTTGTTTTATGTATTTGTATGGTATTGTCGGTGCTGCCATTTTCAAGTACACAGGCAGCTGCAGAGGAGACGAGCAGTGTTGGCACAAGCAATATTAGCATCGGAGACTATATCAGGCTGGGAAACTATAACGGGCAGCCAATCTTATGGCGCTGCGTCGATGTTGATGAGATGGGACCGCTCATGCTCTCCGATCAGGTGCTGGCAACGATGGCTTATGATGCCAAAACAAGTGAAAACAGCGCTACGCGTTCGCACAGCCGTAACCTAAAGCGTGGGACATATGGCTCAAATCAATGGCGTGACAGCAATATGCGTTCCTGGCTGAATTCCAAGGCGGAAGCCGGGAAGGTAGAATGGCTTTGCGGAAACCCTCCAAAGAGTGGCTTTGTAGGAGAGAATCCATATGACCAGGCAGCAGGCTTTTTAAACGGCTTTAAGGAGGACGAGATCGCAGCGATTAAAACGGTAACCCAGCGTTCGATCGTATCCCATCCGGAATATAATGCGGGAATGATCGAAGGCCAGGGGGCAGATCTGCCTTATGACACAAATATAGAAGCAGCCGCTAACGGATTTGATCAGGCCTATTATGAGAACGTTACGGATAAAGTATTCTTAATGGATGTAAAGCAGATAAACAAAGTCTATCAAAATAACAGCCAGCTTGGAGACAGTTATCATATTGCTTATAAGGGTGGCGTGAGGTGGCCTTACTGGCTGCGGACTCCGGTGACGGATTGCAACCACGATATGCGCTATGTGGAGACGGATGGAAGAATAGACAGAAACGCTCCGTATTTAGGCTTTTATGGTGTCCGTCCGGCGTTTTATCTTGATACGCAATATTATCAGGTGACTGGTGGAGACGGTACAGCTGATTCCCCTTACCGCGGTGCAGCCGTAAATAAACCGGAGGAGAACTTTACAGTTTCCGGAGATGGACCAACACCGGGGCAGGAGTGGGATGTTTCGCTTGACAAGAGTATACAGTTATATCTTGGACCGAATTATTCCAAGAGCAAGAAATACGAATCTGCCACGATACCTATCCAGGTCATCCAGAAGACGCGCAGCGATAATGAGAATATGGTTGTCGTCATCTGCGGTGAAGGTTACACAAAAGGCGAGCAGCAAAAATTTGTTGCAGCTGCCAAACGGTTATGGGAAGGCGCGATGCAGTATGAGCCATATAAGACGTACAAGGATCGCTTCAATGTATATGCATTATGTACGGCATCGGATAAAACGTACAGTGCCATTGATGGATATGACAGTACATTTTTCGATGTATGGGGAAAGAATATATCCGTGAATGGAAGTCAGTGGAAGAACCATATTTTTGAACGGTGTATCGGACCGGCGTTTATCGAGAAAGTGCATGATGCCCATATTCCGCAGCAGGCAGATCCGAATGTAGATTGGGATTTTGAAAAGTATAAATATGTACATGACTACATCAGCCAGTTCGTACTTCTGGTCAATTCTGCAAATGATTTTGGCGGGGCATTCAACGATCTTGATTACGGATTCCATTATATTGTCAGCCCTGCATACAGCCAGCGTGCAGTCGAAACGCTTACGCATGAGCTTGGTCATGGTCTGTTATGGCTTGGAGACGAGTACAACAGCGGATCTTTTATGGGAGAAGCGTCTGAAAAAACTTCGCTAAACAGAACGGGGATCAGTGATCCTGAACAGGTAAAATGGAGACAGCTGCTTGGCTTCCGGAAGACATACAGTGTTCCTCATACAGATTATGATACGGATAAGATTTATAATTCCAGCCGTGAATGTATGATGCGCCAGACCTGGAATGGTTTCTGCGAGGTATGTAAGCTGCAGGGAAATAAGCGGATGCGCCAGCTGGTCACAGAGGGTCCGGATCTGTATGTGGCAGAACCGGAAGTGACAAAGCGCACAGATGCATATACGAAGCTTTCAGATTTTAGTGATGCAACCGGTTGGGGTTATACAAAATTTGACGCAGACAAAAAGACACGCCTTTTGACAGGGGCAGATAAAATTACTTTCCAACCGACAGAGATGAAGGGGCAGAAGATTGAGCTGCGTACAATCGTGCAGAACCTTTCCGATACAAAGCTCAGTCAGGTGACATTACAGGTATGGGTAAACCATGCTGACGGAACCATTGCTACTGCTGATGGTCAGCCTGTAGCAGCGTCAGAAACGTTCAAGATTCCGCTTTGGACGGAAAAGGGCAATTTCCGCCCGAAGGGAACGTTGGAATATCATGGAAGCGATTTTAATTCCGGTTTGAAAAATTGTTCCCTCTTATATACCATCCCGTCCAATGCAGATCTGCGAACCGGTGACACGGTCGGATATGCAGTGAGGGATGAGCAGGGAACTGTTCTTGCTTACGAAGGAACGCTTCCAAACAAAGGTCAGGATATCTTGCCGGCACCGGAGCCTGCAAAGAGTTATACAGTTACTTTTTGTTATAATGACGGAAGAGAAAATACAACAAAAACGACCGGAATCAATGGAAAACTCGGTGATCTTCCGGCACCGGCCCGTGAAGGATATGTGTTTGACGGATGGTATACGACAGGTGGTGAGAAAGTTGATTTGACAAGAGTATATAGCAGCAATACGGTGTTGTATGCAAGATGGAGTGAATATATCGCACCGTCACCGAATGTTAAGAAAGCTCCGGTCATTCTGCTGGCGACAAGCCCGGATACAGTGACCGAAGGAGAACAGGTCATGTTAAGTGTCAGCGAAACCTCAGGATTTGGTGTGGATTTAAGCGGAGTAACTTACACGGCAGATCCTTCGCTGCCGATATCCGGCACAGGGGAGGCTCAGACGATCCGGCTCGATCAAGCTGGTACTTATACATTTACTGCTCATTATTCCGGTGATAATGAGAAATATCTTGCGGCCGACAGTAATCGTGTTACCGTAACCGTAACGAAAAAAGCGGATGTCAGCGGAGGAACAACGTCAGGAGGTGGATCATCGTCAGGAGGCGGTTCCACGGCAGGAGGCGGATCTTCAGCAGGAGGCGGATCTTCAGCAGGGGGCGGATCCTCGTCAGGAGGCGGTGCAGCAGCAGGAGGTGCCACCGCGGGAGGCGGCGCAGCTAACGGAAATGCATCTGCAACAACTACGCCGGACATCAAGGATTCGGATGGAACGACTGTTGCCATAGTGAACGGTAAAAAAGGAATGATCACAGCAGAAGTGCAGCTTAGTGAAAAGGCGATCGCAAATGCTGAAAAATCAGGTGAAGCAGTTAAACTTCCGGTTGAAGTAAAGGCAGGTAAAAATATAAAAGCTGCATCCACTGTGACCATCAATCTACCGGAGGGTGCAGGGAAAACGAAAGTGAAGATTCCGGTAAAAAATATGACCGTAGGTACAGTCGCAGTGCTTGTCAATGCCGATGGCACTGAGAAAATTGTGAAGAAATCAGTGGCTGCAAAAGATGGAGTTCAGCTGATCGTGGACGAAGACACTACAGTGAAGCTCGTAGATAAGGCGAAAAACTTTAAGGATACAAAAAAACATTGGGCGAAGGATTCCATTGATTTTGTAAGTGCACGCGGGCTGATGAATGGAAAGAGCAGTACGGCTTTTGCACCGGAAGCAAAAATTACCCGGGCACGGCTATGGACGATTCTCGCACGATGGGAAGACGTAGATCTGACAGGTGGAAAGAAGTGGTACAGCAAAGCACGTGCATGGGCTAAAAACCAGGGAATTTCGGATGGCAGCAGACCAAATGCTGCGATAACGAGAGCCGAGGCGATCACAATGCTATGGCGTGCGCAAGGAAAACCGGCAGCAGAGCAAGAGACAGCTTTTAAAGATGTTTCTTCTGATGAATACTACGCACAGGCAGTGGCGTGGGCCAAAGAGAAGGGTATCGCACAAGCGAATAGCAAAGGACGATTCAATCCGGATGCTGCCTGTACAAGAGCGGAAATAGCCGCATTCCTGTATCGGATGTCGTTGAGTGAATAAACGGTTTACATGTACCATCTGGTATAAAGATAGCAGGAAGGAGATACCTGATTTGAAAAGAACTGCAAAAATCATTTTGACAGGAGTCTGCCTCGGCTTGATTTTACATTGATTTAATCAAAAAAGAAAAATGGACGATACAGAGAAATCTGTATCGTTTATTTTTCGTCTTTTTTAATTTATAGGAAAGTTCTAACTTTGGGATAGCTAGATATGAAAAGGGCCCGCAATTTAGCGGGCACGACAAGTAAACGATAGGTTTTAGAAGATATAGAAGCCTTCAGCTCCAGGAAAGTCTTCACCAAACTCATCGTCTTCATTTAAGAAGTAATCCATATCAAGCAAATCATCCTCACTCATGTGGCGGATGTCATCAGCAGTCATGCCTTCAGGTGGATTCTGTATGTACTTGTTTCTGATTTCATCTGAACGTTTTGACATAGTATTTTCCTCCGTTTTTTACATTCTATCACAGAGGAAGGTGTGATGTATATATTTATGCTGATGAAGTATATGAGAGCCTGCCCATAGCGTTACTGTTCAGACCATTGTAAAAACTGACGAAATTTAAAAAAATATATTTGTGGATAAACTCAAGCAGGATGGAAAGTTTCGTTAACGACTTCCGAATCCTGCTTTTTCTTTTGAAATTATAAACAGTACCTGCATATTTTCCTGCTTTTACATGGCTGGAATACGGATTTCCAGTCCTGCTTCTTTCATTTTTCTTCCGGTTATCCACCGTCATTCTGCCAGTCCCGGAATTCGTCCGATTTCCCATTCGTCCCTGTTTTTGCTGTACTTATCCTATACTTAAGGAGGCACAAATGAACGCAGATGATAAAAGCAAACTCAAAGCATATGAAGAACTTATAGGCAGTCTTGAGCATACAAACGGACTGCAGCACAGGGTCATTGAAACCCAGTCCTCATTGATCAAATCCCTTGAGGAACATAATGCAGAATTAGAAAAAATCATTGATGATCTGACAAACATTTAAGGAAAGGACGCGGCATGGGGATGGGAAATTCTTTTGAAACCATTACAGTACTTCAATACAGGCTGAAAGAAGCACAGGAAGAACTTGCAGCCTTTCAATCGGGAGAAAAATATATCCGAATGGAAAAACAGCACCTTACACAGGTGCGTGCCCTGGAACGCAGAATTGCAAAACTGGAAGCAGCTGTAGCAAAAGAACACAGCCATGCCATTACGATTTGGAATCAATGGTTTGAGATTTTTGAACAGCTGCAAAAAGAATGCGACCGTATGGTTGCCGAAGCAGTAAAAAAGGCGGATATGATGGAAAAAAGGGCCATCCGTGCAGAAAGACAGCGCGACACTGCCCTTGAAAAAGTAACTTTCCAGAGACGGGAACTTTACAAAGTAAAGACAGAGCTTGATGATGAAAAACAAAAAGTACAGAAACTGACGGCACAGATTAACCGGAACTATGAAAACTCATCCATCCCGTCTTCAAAATCTATCGCCCGCAAAAAAATATCCAACAGCCGCGAAAAGACAGGAAGGAAACCCGGTGGACAGCCAGGACACAGGGGGCACTGCAGAAAGAAACTCACCCCGACAAGGGAAATCTATCTTCCTGCACCCGAAGAAGTACTCCATGACCCTGACTTTAAGAAAACATCGAAAACCATTACAAAGCAGAAAATCGACATCAGCGTAGAAGTGCATGTGACCGGGTATCATGCCGATGTGCACTATAATTCCAAAACAGGTGAACGGATCCATGCACCATTTCCACAGGGAGTCATTGATGACGTTAACTATGGAGGAAATTTACGTGCTTTCCTGTTTCTGCTGAATAATGGCTGCTGTACATCAATTGATAAAAGCCGCAGGTTTTTGTCTGATCTGACAGATGGAAAAATAAACATATCAAAAGGCATGATCAATAATCTCTGCCAGTCATTTGCAGAAAAAACAGAATCCCAGCGCAAAGAGCTTTTCCGTGACATGCTGCTTTCCCCTGTCATGCATACAGACTGTACCAATGCCCGTGTAAACGGGGAAAGTTCGTATGTATTTGTATGTGCGGTTCCGGATGGCGGTGTGCTCTATTTTGCCAGGGGCAAAAAGGGACACGATGGAATAAAGGGCACGGTCGTTGAAGACTATCAGGGGACACTGGTCCACGATCATGATGTAACCTTTTATAAGTATGGAACCGGCCACCAGGAATGCCTTGCACATGTACTGCGTTATCTGAAAGACAGCATGGACAACGAAAAGGACCGTACCTGGAACAGGCAGATGCATTCCCTGATACAGGAAATGATCCATTACCGGAATGGTTTATCTGAATCAGAAGAGCCAGATCCGCAGACCGTTTCCGAATTTGAAGAACGTTATAAAACAATCCTGTCCATAGCCGGGGATGAATACGACTATGAGCCGCATGGGAAATACTACCGTGATGGATACAACCTGTACAAAAGGATGAAAAAGTATAAGAAAGATCATCTTCTTTTCCTCCATAATAAGAATGTACCTGCCACGAATAACGAAGCCGAACGGCTGCTGAGAAAATATAAAAGAAAACAGGCGCAGGCTGTGTCATTCCGGAGTCCGTCAAGCATCGACCATCTCTGTAAATGCATGAGCATGCTGGTTTTGATGCGCAGAAAAGAGCAGGCCAATCTGTTCCGCGAGATTGCAGAAATATTTGCATAAGAAAACCGATGGTTTTGACTACGATTAGTCTATACCATCGGTTCTTTTGTTACAAGTTTACCTCTGAACAGTAACGAAAATTCCGCAAAGGTCCGTGATGATGAGCAAAGTGGTGACAGCAACAGTATCATAAACCAGAAGAAAATGCTGGAGAAATATGCAACCGAACAGGGATTTACCAATCTGCTTCATTATTTTATATTCTGAAACGTTCGAAGCATGCGAAATACCTGTTCCACCGTATCGGTCATATTCTGTTTTGCATGGTCGGTCTGCATGGCATCTTCAAGCGAAATAACGCCCCGCACAATCGGAAAAAAGGCATCAATTCCTGCTGCATGACAGGCTTTTGCATCCTCTGTCACGCAGCCGGAAAATGCAAGCACAGGTTTTTGAAATTCTCTGGCAATCTTTGCAACGCCGACAGGCGCTTTCCCCATGACGGTCTGACCATCCAGACAGCCTTCTCCGGTGATGACAATATCTGCATTTTTTATATAGTCGGAAAGATGTGTTTCTTCCAGAATGATGTTTACACCGGATTCCAGAGTGGCATGGAAAAAGGTGAGAAAAGCAAACCCAAGACCGCCGGCAGCCCCGGCTCCTGCATGCGCGGGATTCGTTTTCGGAAAGCTTTTTCCGGCGAGTGCGGCATAGGAGGAAAGCCACTGATCCATCTGCTGGATCATGGCAGGATCTGCGCCTTTTTGAGGACCGAAAACGGCGCTGCATCCCTGCGAACCGCAGAGCGGATTTGTCACATCACAGGCAATCCGAAACGTACATTCTTTCAGTTCCGGCAGCGCATGGGAGTCTGAAATTACAGCCAGATCCTTTAAGCCCAGAGCACCATGACGTACCGGAACCCCTTCCTGATCCAGCAGGTCAAATCCCAGTGCCTGCAGCATACCGATTCCTCCATCGTTTGTGGCACTTCCGCCGATTCCTATAATAAAATGTCTGCAGCCTCTGGAAATGGCGTCTCTGATGACTTCCCCAACCCCGTAGGTTGTTGTATACAAAGGATTCCGTTCGGTTTCGGAAAGGAGTGTAATTCCGGCAGCTCCGGACATTTCGATGACTGCAGTTTTGCCAGCATCCAGAATGCCGTAACTGCAAAGCACCGGTTTTTCAAGAGGCCCGGTTACGCATACCTGTGTGCGTGTGCCGCCACAGCCAAGCGTCAAAGCTTCCACCGTGCCTTCGCCACCGTCTGCAAGTGGGCGGATGGTGATATCTGCATCCGGATATATGCGCCGGATTCCGGCAGAGGCACTCTCCCCGGCCTCAAGGGAAGTCATGCTTCCTTTAAAAGAATCAATGGCAATAACAACGTTCATGTATACTCTCCTCCTGATATCTGATGGTTGTATTACATGTCACCAGGCGGAACCGGATGACATGCTTCATTATAACATGAAAACAGCGGAGAGGAACTGGTGAATAAAAGAAGTATGCATATTATTTGACACACGTCAAATGATATTAGAAGTTATATTTGACGTGCGTCAAATAATATAAAAGAGGGAGAAGTGCTGCACGCGATGTGGTAAATGATGTGAACCGCTGCCGGAGTCGGGCAAAGCCCATATCTTTCATGTCGTACGAAACCCAAACCGGTCTGAAACTGATATAATAGGTACGTAGGTCAGGAAAGTTCCAATAAGGAACGTACCTTAAATCAATCAGTACAGAATTTGGTACAATTGTGAGAATTGTATTTCAATTGATCAAAAGCGAGACATAAAAATACTGCAATGAAAAAAGATAAAATGTGGTTACAACAACATATTCTTTTCCCGTTTTTGTGTATATTGTAACGGAAGAATGAAAAAACTGTTTGTAAGAGAGTCTATATAAATGGGAAAGGATAAAATCATGGAACACAACAAGCGGGTAGAACAGATCAAAACATATCTGGAGCGGCTGAGCGCCGGGGAAGAATTGGAAAAAGTAAGGGCGGATTTCGCAAAAGAATTTAAAGCGGTTGATCCGGCAGAGATCATGCAGGCGGAGCAGGAACTTCTGCAAGGTGGCACACCGCTTGAGACCGTGCAGAAATTGTGTGATGTCCATGCGGCACTGTTCCGCGGCGCAACGAGTGAGGAGAAAGTTGCCAACGCGGAAAAAGCGGTTGCGGCATCGGTAAAAGAGAAAAAGCTGGCGGCTACCGCGGCTTTAACCGGAATCACCGGACATCCGCTGCAGACGTTTACTCGCGAAAATGAAGTGTTGGAAAACGTCATCCGGAAATGCCGGAATGAAATAGAGGAAACCAATACCCTTTCACCGGAGCTGTTTGGAAAGCTGCGGGAAGTTGCGATCCATTATGCAAAGAAAGGGGATCTTCTGTATCCGCATCTGAAAGTAAAATACGGGATCAGCGGCCCGTCGGATGTGATGTGGACAACCGATGATGAGATCAGGGATGAACTGGCAGCGCTGGCAAAGCAGCTGCCGGTTCAAAAGACGGAAGATCACTGGCTGGAACGTTTTCGCATTGTGTTGCAGCGCGTGGAGGATATGATCTACAAGGAAGCCAATATTTTCTTCCCGAACTGTGCCCTGAATTTCACGGAGGAAGAGTGGTTTGGAATTTACCGCGATTCGAAAGATTATCCGGTCTGCTTTGGTGTGGAAAATGCGACATGGGAGGCGGCAGAGAAGTATCTGCATACAGAAAATTGCAGTAAAGATGTAAGGAATGGAGAAATCATCATGCCGGGCGGGCACCTGACCGTTGCACAGCTTACCGCAATGCTCAACACGATCCCGATGGAGATCACATTTGTTGATGAGGACAATATCAATCGCTTTTTCAATGAAGGGCCAAAGGATTTCAAACGTCCGGGCATGGCGATCGACCGCGAGGTATTTTCCTGCCATCCGCCGAAAGTGGAGCAGCAGGTGCGGCACATCATCGGGGAATTCCGGAAGGGGACGCTCGACAAAGTGCCGATCTGGATGGAGAAAAACGGAAAAACCATGCTGGTTACCTATATGGCGGTGCGGGATGCCACAGGCACATATCTCGGGACCATAGAGCTGGTGCAGGATATGGGCTTTGCCAAAGAGCATTTCCTTTCCGACGTAAAAGCAAAAGAAGCAGCGCTGCGCGCAGGTATGGAAGATTAACTTATTTTTGTTTTTCCATATGATTTAATTCCGGAATCACGGTAGCAAGCATCGTGAGAAAGCACAGGCTTCCACCGATCACATTTGAGACCGGTTCCGCCATAAACACACCTCTTGTTCCCATGCCAAGTGCATATGGGAGCAGGTAGGTCAGTGGCACAACAATAAATACTTTACGAAGCAGGGAGAAAAAAATTGCCTGCTTCTTTTTATTTAATGATTTAAACGTGGTCTGTCCGATGTATTGCAGATCCATGAAAATAAATGCGGCAAAATACAGTTTTAAGGCAGGAACCGCGTCTTTGATCAGTTCACTGTCGGAACTGAAAATCCCGATCAGGAAATGTGGTGCAACGATAATGACCGACCACATGGCGGCGGTATACACAAAGATCATAACCGCCATTGTACCGATTGCCTGTTTTACACGCTTCGGGCGGTGCGCCCCGTAATTGTAGCTTAAAATCGGGGAACTTCCCTCATTCATGGCATAAATTGGTGTCTCGACAAGCTGCCGGACGCTGGAGATGATTGTCATCACGGAGATATAGATATCGCCTCCGGTCACGGAGAGTACGTTGTTGCAGCAGATGCTGACTAAACTGTTGGTAAGCTGCATAATAAATCCTGCGGTTCCGAGGCTTACGATGTTTTTGGCAGTTTCCGTGCACCGGGAGAGTTCGCTTCTGGTCAGAAACCGTACGTTAAGCTCCGATCGTTTTTTCAGAAAATAGAGGACAAATGCAGCGGAGAGTGTCTGGGAAATCACGGTTGCAATTGCAGCACCCCGGATTCCAAGCGAAAAGACGAAGATGAAAACTGGATCGAGAATACAGTTTGCCACCGCGCCAATGGCAACGGATGTCATGCCGGTCGTGGCATATCCCTGTGCGTTGATAAACGAATTCATACCGGTAGCAATCATGGACGGAAGTGTGCCCACCAGATAGATCATCAGGTACGGGTATGCATAAACCAGGGCAGACTCGGAAGCGCCGAACAGACGTAGGATCGGGCGCGCAAACAAAAATCCAATGACCATTAAAACAATTGCGCCGCCGCAGACCATCGTATAGGAGGTATTCATAATTTCGGAAGCTTTCCGGGAATTATTTTCCCCCCGCCGGATGGAAAAAAGCGGAGCACCGCCGCTGCCGAACAGGTTGCTGAAAGCCGTGATGATCACAATAATCGGAAAACATAAGCCGACCGCGCCGAGAGCGGTTGTGCCGATATGCGGGATTCTTGCTATATAAATGCGGTCTATGATGTTGTAAAGCAGGCTTAAAAGCTGCGCCACCAGCATGGGAATCGCTGCGTTTAAGATGTTGCTTGGTATGGACCCATGTTCAAAATCAATTCGTTTCACAATCATTTCATTTCTTTCTTTTTCATTTTGACTTTCTGTTGACATTTAGTATACCATAGATTAACATATATGAAAAATATTACTTTTATGAATTAACTAAACAAAAAATGTATGGAGAGAAGCTATGGATGTAAAACAACTGGAATACTTCCGGGCAATTGTGGATGCTGGTACGATCAGCGGTGCGGCGCGAGTTCTCCACATGACACAGCCGCCGCTGAGTTATCAGGTCAAGATGCTCGAAGAAGAACTTCAAGTGCAGCTTTTTTTGCGGGGCACCAAAAAGATTACATTAACGGAAGCAGGAAAAACACTGTATGACAGGGCGGGCAGTCTTCTTACCATGGCGGATATTACCAAGCGGGAAGTCATAAAGGCAAGCCAGGCGGCAACAATCCACATCGGATTTACGCCGTCCACGGTTTCTATGATGTCCGATTACCTGATCCGTTTTTCCACGTCGCATCCGGATATTCGTTTTGATATCCATGAGGGATCGACATTTACGCTGCGGGAGCAGTTGGAAAACGGCGTGGTCGATATCACGACACTCCGGACACCGATTGTGCTCAAAGGATGTGAGAGCAGGACTTTGATGCAGGAAAAGCTGCTTGCAATGGCGGCTGCAGGGAACCCAGTTTTAGAAAAAAACGAAGATGGGATCACGCTCGAGGAACTGTCAGAGCAGAAACTGATCCTGTCCCACCGCTACCGCAGTTATCTGTTGTCCGCGTTCGAAAAAAAGGGGCTTTTGTGTGATATTTACTGTGAGTGTGAGGATGCCAGAACAGCGATGACCATGGCGGAAAAAGGGCTTGGAATTGCGATTCTTCCGGCTTCTATGCACAAACTGTCGGATCAGATGCAGTCCTGTGATATTCTGCATGCGGATCTTGCAACGGAGGTTCTTCTTGCATGGCGCAAAGGACGCATGCCGGAGGAAGTGAAAGCGTTTCTTGAAATGTGGAGATAGAAGTATCGTGCAATTCTCCCGGAATTTATCCGGTATGCCATGGAATAATATAAAACTCCGGGCGCAAATGTATATGTGCCCGGAGTTTTTAAATTGTAAATTTAAATTTATCGCCGATACATAACTGCTTACATCTTTGAACAAGTGAGCAATCAGTATTATAGATTGTACTCTCGATTCGAAGAAGTGGATAACCTTTTGAAATCCCCAAAATTTTTGCTTCCTGTGTGGAGGCAAACACAATATCTAAAGTTTTGTCGGAATGATCAAAAATAATATTGTGGTTTTGCAGCACATCATAAAGGGAAGTGTCATTTAAATTTTCTCCAAATAAAAAAGAAAAGGATTCAGGAAACCGGTTGATTTCCAACAATACCGGTTTTTCATCGGCATAACGAATACGTTCCAATACGAGAATCTTTTTATCGGGTGTAATATGCATGAGTTCCATGTCTTTTTCGGTAGGTTCTTCTATTGCAATTTTAATGGTTTTCGCACCTGGAACTGCTCCCATTGTACGGCACATTTCAGAAAATCCGGTAACACCTTTTGAGATATTTCGCTGGATTCTTTTTTCGGCAACAAAAGTTCCTTTTCCGGATTTGCGGTCCAGATATCCTAATTCTGATAAACCTGCAAGTGCTTTTCGGACAGTGACCCGGCTGACATTGTAGGTTGTACTTAACTCATTTTCTGTTGGAAGACGGCTGCCTGCTTTACGTTTTCCGGTGTCAATCTCTTCTTTTAACTGATCCTCAAGTTGTTTGTATAGTGGTTTGGCAATTGTATTGTTTAATTCCATGAAAAACCTCGTAATGTGTTTTGATTTGTATTATACAATATATTATAATACAAAGTTTCAGAATTGTATATATTTATTTTAAAAGCTGTTTTATATTGACAAATGTATTATATTGTATTATATTTTGGATAGAAACAAACGAGACAAATAAAAAAAGGAGAAATGAATATGAGTTATACAAGCAAAGACATTAAAAACATTGTAGCAGAGATTTTGGAGAACAAAAAAGACAAAGGAGGTGTTAAGAGCCTGTATTTTGTTGGTTGTGGAGGGTCTCTTGGAGCTTTGTATCCTGCAAAAACATTTATGGAGAAAGAGTGTTCAAATATTAAATCCGCGCTGATCAACAGCAACGAATTTGTTCACAGTACACCAAAAGATTTTGGAGAGAATTCGATCATCTGTCTGTCCTGCCATAAGGGAAATACACCGGAAACGATTGCAGCAGCAAAGCTTGGTAAGGAAAAAGGAGCAGCAGTAATTATTCTTACATGGCTGGAAGAATCTGAAATTGTGGAGTTTGGTGACTATATTATCCAGTATTCATTTGATGCAAGTCCGGATCATCTCAAAGGTGATATTGATTATGCTGGAGAAAAAACAATGTGTGCGCTGCTCGTAGCAGTGGAAACACTTCAACAGACCGCAGGATATGAAAATTATGATAAATTCTACGAAGGACTTGGTATGATTACCGGAATTATCCGGAATGCAAGAAAACATGTACAGGTAAGAGCTGAACAGTTTGCTGAAACATACAAGGACGATACCGTTATTTATACGATGGGAAGCGGAGCTGGCTATGGGGCTGCATATATGGAAAGTATTTGCATTTTCATGGAAATGCAGTGGCTTGATTCCAGCAGTATTCATACAGGAGAATATTTCCATGGACCTTTTGAAATCACAGATGCAAACCGTCCGTTTATGATTCAGATATCAGAAGGATCTACCCGTGAACTGGATGAAAGGGCTTTAAAATTCCTTCATACATATGCAAAGAGGATTGAAGTTCTGGACGCAAAAGAACTTGGATTATCTACAATTGATGCTTCTGTTGTGGATTACTTTAACCATTCACTGTTTAATAATGTATATCCTATTTATAACCATGAACTGGCTGAAAAGAAAGAACATCCGCTTTCAACACGTAGATATATGTGGAAAGTAGAGTATTAATTCAGAACATATTTAATTCGGGCAAAAGAATTTATAAGCAGACAAAGACATTGTATCCTATGTTTTTGTCTGCTTATTGCATTGTAGATACAAAATAATACATATACGATACTGAAATAGCCCGAGAACAAAAATATGCACAAAAATCGGAACTAAAATATAGGATAATTGACGAAAAACACACAAGTTCTTGACAAAGGTATGATACAAATATAATATTAAAGCAGATACAAAACAATACAAATAAGAGTGATGTACGAGAATTGTATTAAAGTTTGTATTGTACGGATATGCGCACATCCAAAATGTAACTGAAAAAGATATATATAAAAGAGAGGGAGGACATGAATATGTTCTGGGTAGAATTAATACTTGTACTTGCCATTATATTTTTGGGGGTACGTAAGGGTGGTACATTTTTAGCAATGGCTGGTGGTGTTGGAATGTTAATTATGACATTTTTCTTTCATGTTACACCGGCAGATCCGCCAGTTACCGTTATTTTAATTATGATTGCGGTAATTGTAGCAGCTGCAACAATGCAGGCATGTGGGGGATTGGATTTCCTGGTTCGCATAGCAGAAAAGATTCTTCGCAGGAATCCTAGGATGATTACGGTACTTGCACCGGTTGTAGCATATATTTTTACATTTATGTGTGGTACAGGTCACATTATTTACAGTTTGCTTCCGGTAATTAATGAAATTTCTATTGAGACAGGAGTTCGACCGGAACGCCCGATTTCAGCATCCATTATAGCTTCCCAGCAGGCAATCACGGCATGTCCGATTTCAGCAGCAACGGTAGGTATTCTGGCTTTTATGGCTGAAGCAACGAACTATAAAACGGTTAATATTTTTACACTGCTTGTAGTCTGTATCCCGGCAACACTGATTGGTACAGTCGCATGTGCTCTTGCTGTAATGAAGAAAGGAAAAGAACTGGCAGAGGATCCGGAATTTCAGGCTCGTGTAGCATCCGGACAGGTTCAGACTCTTGTGAAAAATGAGAATGCTGCAGAAGTTAAAACAACAAAAGAGGCAAAAATCTCTGTTGCAGTATTTTTGGTTGCCATGGTAGGTATTGTATTGCTTGGCGCAGTAAGTGCATTAGTTCCAACACTTTCAGATGGAAGCAAATTACCGCTTACCACAGTAATTGAGATTTTTATGCTGGTTGCAGCAGCCGTAACGGTATTAATTACAAAACTTGACAGCAATAAGGTACTGGATCAGCCAGTATTTAAAACAGGAATGTTTGCTGTTGTTCTGGCATTTGGTCTTTGCTGGCTGGTGAATACATTTATTGCAGATCAGTCATCGTTTATTACAGATAATATGTCAGTTCTCACGAATGAACATCCATGGATTTATATCATAGCAGTGTTTATTGTTGGGGCAATAACAACAAGTCAGTCATCCTCTACAATGATTATGGTTCCGATTGGTATTGCATTAGGGCTTCCGGCAAATATTATTGTTGCTGGCTGGATTGCATGTTCATCAAATTATTTTATTCCTGCTTCCGGTCAGTGCGTTGCAGCAATTGCGTTTGATACCGCGGGAACAACAAAAATTGGAAAATATGTGTTAAATCACAGCTATATGCTTCCTGGCCTTGTATGTACTGTAGTTTCAGTAGTGTCAGCAATTTTGATAGGAGCAGTAGTATTTTAAAACATAAGGAGAAAATCTATGAAAGAACCAAAAATTATAGCGATTGGAGATAATGTATGTGATAAATATTTATCTCGTGGGAAAATGTATCCGGGAGGACAATGTGTCAATACATGTGTATATGCAAAATGGAATGGTGTCAATTCGGCATATCTTGGAAAATACGGTAATGATGAAGTAGCTGAATGTGTGCAGGAGACATTAAAAAAATTAGAGATTGATGATACGCATTGCCGGCATTTTCAGGGAGAAAACGGTTTCGCTTTGGTAACACTGAAAGAAACAGACCGTGTTTTTCTTGGCTCAAATAAAGGTGGAATTGCAAAAGATCATGCATTTGATTTCAACGAAGAAGATATGGATTATATTCAGCAATATGATTTGATTTACACAAATCTTAACAGCTATATTGAACAGGATCTTTCAAAATTGTATCAGACAAAGGTTCCGATTGCCTATGATTTTTCAATGCGCTGGACAGATGAGTATTTGAGGGATGTATGTCCGTATGTAACTGTTGCAATTATGTCATGTGCACATTTGTCAGAAGATGAACGGGAGAGAGAAATGAAAAAGGCACAGAAATATGGTGTTTCTGTTGTTCTTGGAACTGTCGGAGAAGAAGGCTCTTACGTATTATATAAAGATAAATTTTTATATACAAAAGCAGTATTGGCAGAGGATGTTATAGATACTATGGGAGCGGGAGATTCTTATTTTGCGGCATTCCTAAGTGATATGTTAAAAAATTCCCCACAACATAAGATTTTAGATGGTTCAGATGAACAGATGTATGTAAAAATTCAAAATGCAATGAAAAAGGCATCGGAGTTTGCCGCAAAGATGTGCGCAAAAGAAGGTGCATTTGGATATGGAGTACCAATTACAGGAAGAACAGAAATTTAGGGAGGTATAAGTATGAAACCAGATATGTATGAAAATAACGAAGAGGGAATTTTATGTGTCTATAAAAATCCAAAGTGGCTTGTATGTATTAAAAACTGGAAACCGGACAATGATATTAATGGGATTAAACACTTGGAGATCCATCATTCGACCGATGAGCAGTTTATTCTTGTACATGGTAAAGCGATTCTGATTACCGCAGAAAAAAAGGAAAATGGTTTTTCTATTGATCTGACATTGATGGAGCAGGGAAAAGTATATAATGTTCCGGCAGAATGCTGGTTTTATTCAATCACCCAGAAAGATACAAAAATAGTATATGTACAAGATTCCAATTGCTCTATGGAAAACAGTGATTTTTGTGATCTTTCGGAAGAAGAAATAGCATGGATTCAGGAAAAAGCATCACGGCTGCTGGCATAACTAAAGGATAGATTTATATGAAGAAACAATATATTCTTTTTGATTTTGATGGTGTTATTGTAAACACGGAACCTCAAAATGCACATTATCTGCAGAAAACTCTCAAATCGTTTGGTATATATATGAATCACGAAGATTTAAAAGGATTTATTGGAGTTAACAGCCGTGAAAAAATATTACATTATTTGAGCCGGTCGAAAGAAAATGTTTCATGGGAAATGTACCAGAAAAGAAGAAAAGAGATGGGAAATACCTATGAAAATGATGCCATCTGTCCCATGCCGGGATTACAGGAATTATTTCAATGGATGAAGGAACGGAATCTGAAAGCCGGATTGGTAACATCAACGAGCGCGAAATATATTATTACGGCTTTAAACCGGATCAAAATGACAGATTATTTTTCAGTTATTGTATGTGGGGATATGTGCGAAAAAAGAAAGCCCTATCCGGATGGGTACTTAAAGGCGATACAGTTATTGCAGGCTGAAAAAGATGAGGTTGTTGCAATTGAGGATTCCTCAACCGGTATTCATGCGGCAATACAGGCAGGAATTGATGTGATTGGTTATACTGGCTCAGGAATAAAACAGGATACTGGAGAGGCAACTGCTGTTTTTTCTTCATTTCAGGACATTCAGCATTTTTTGGAAACAGCAATTTTATAAGTGTACCAGCATACGTTATATAGCAGGCGGCAGATGATTTCTGCCGCCTGCTAAGTTTATCAATATTTGTAGTTATAGCTCCTCTATGCAAAAAGTCTGCCAGAAGAACAAAATAGGACATATAAAGAAAAAAGGGCAAAAATATCCCTTTGTGTAAGACAAATGGGATATATGGATGAAAAGGTGCCTGAAATGTCCTGCTGTGATATCTGTATGGGACATATAGACAAAAAGATAATAAAAAAGTCCTTCTGTAAAAGTCAAACGGGACATGTGGACGAGAAGATGCTACAAATGTCCTGTTATGACATTTGTATGGGACATAATAAGAACTTTTTTTCGCATATGTCCCAGCTGACAGGAAAAGCAGGACATAATATACAAATTTTTCTCCATATGTCCCGGTTTTTCATAGAATGCATATTCATAAAATATGAAAAGTATTATGGACAGAAAACATCAATGAACAGTAAGTATTTGTAAAATTATGAATAGAATATCATAAAGGAAAGCAGGACAACTGCTTTACATTATTCAGACCGTGTGATATACTATATAAAATTCAACAACTGTCACGGATATCTGATGACAGGCGTTTGTCAGGAGTTTTGTATACAGAGAATACAGACTGCGCGTTGGCGGGATATTGCCGATGCGCAGTCTTTTTTAGTGATGCAGTTGAGGAGAGAAACAGGTATATGGGGATAGCTCGGGAAAAAAAGAAGAAAACATTAAAGGCAAAAATGCTTGGCATATTGACGATGTGTGCGATGACAAGCCTTCTGGCTGCGGGAATTGTATCCTATATGGCACTGAGAATGATACAGAATGACAGTATAGAGAATAACATGAAAATGTATCTGGATCAGATTACGAAGAATACGGATGAAGCCTATTATGATATGCTCAGTATTGTGAACTATATGGGACCGGGCGGTCTGATCGGAAACGTAACGGACAGTTATCTTGATGCTGTGGATAATTTTGACAGGTTTGTTGAACAGAGATCCCTTAGACAAGAACTTTCGGGACTCGGATATGTCAACACAAAACTGGTAGGCGTTACCTATTATGACAAGGAAGAGAAAAAGGAACTTATCAGCGGTATGAATGTCAGAACACTGGACGGAAGACAGAACGCACTGCCTAAGGTTGTGAAGTGTGCGGGAAATGTTATGCAGGCAGCCCATGCGTCTATTCTTGGGAGTAGTGAGAAAACAGTTTTTTCCGTCATGAGGGAAGTAGTTTTTGGCAATGGGAAAAGACTGGAAATCTACACAGAAATAGAGGCTGATATGAAGACCCCGGAAGAAATAAATAAGGAAGGATATCCCTACACTTATATTCAGATGGATGAGAGAGGGGTTGCACAATACAGCGTAAATCCTGTCATTATGCACGGACAGAAACTGTTTTCTGCACCACTCTCAAAGGGGGAGTATGAAGTCCAGACGAGAGAGGGCTATAAGATCATGGCATACCGGAGTCAGATGGGATACATTAATGCAGTGGCACTGCCGGACAATATATATCAGAAGAAGATTAACCAGTGGAGAATGATGATGACACTCATCATAGTTGTAACGTTTCTGCTCTTTTCCATGTCTGTCCTCTATCTTTATCGTATGATCTGCCGACCGCTGAGTCAATTCCGCAGACAGATGGTGCAGATTGGGGATGGCACTCTTCAGGCAGTACATGAAGAGTCGGACATTGCAGAGTTTGACAGCCTGATGAGGGAAGTAGAACAGATGAAGAGACAGATTGAGAATCTTATCAGCAATATGGTAGAAAAGGAAAAAAGCATACAGAAGATGGAGTTTGAGAAACTTCTCTATCAAATTAATCCTCATTTCCTTCTCAATACACTGAATTCGATTCAGTGGATGGCACAAATGAGTCACCAAAGAGAGATCAGTGAGTTTGTACAGAGACTAAAGAAGCTTCTTTCCTATAATCTGGGCAAAGAAGGCCGCCAGACAACGTTGCGGATGGAGTTGGAGATTGTAAAGGAATATATTGCACTTCAGCAGATGCGGTATGATTTTATTATTGAGATGAATATAGAAGATGGCAGTTATCTTGACCAGCCAACGGTCCGTATGCTTTTTCAACCACTTGTGGAGAACGCGATCCGCTATGGTCTTGGGGATGATGAGAAGATCAGCATCCAGGTGTTTGAAGATGTGGCAAGGCATCTTGCTGTTGTAACTATCTCTGACAGCGGAAAGGGATTGAATCAGGAGGAGATAGATGAGATCAACCAGCCGTTTGATTATGACTGGGAATACTGGAAGAATGAGAACAGAGGTATCGGACTGCGCTACGTCAAGGCTATGCTGGAATCATTTTATGATGGACAGACGAGTTTGTTTGTAAACAGCAAAAAAGGGTTCGGAACCAGAATTACGATCCTTCTTCCTGTCCGGAAACCGGAAGAAAAAAAAGAGAAAGACAAAGAGGTTACATTGGAAGAAAATAAGGTGGGACAGACAGATGAATGTATTGATTGTAGATGACGACAAACTTGCCAGAAAAGGTCTGGTCGCTATTATGGACTGGGAAAAGTATGGATTCGAGGTAGTGGGAGATGTACAGAATGGGAGAAAAGCCCTTGAATTTCTCCGAAATCATCCGGTGGATATTGTATTTACCGATATAGATATGCCGGAAATTGATGGACTGGAACTTATGCAGATGTGCGGAGAGGAATTTCCGGAAATTAAATTTGTAATTCTTTCTGTATATGAGAATTTCAGTTATGCACAGACGGCAATCCGTATGGGTGCGTTAGACTATATCTCAAAGATCAGTTTTTCCCCGGAAGAGTGTGGAACGATACTGGAACGGGTCAGTGCAAAGTACATGCAGACATGCAGAGATGGACATGCAGAAGAGGAAAATCAGGAAAAAGTTGAAGAACTGAACAGAAGATGGATGCACACCAGATGGATTTTCAGTGAGAAAGAATTTGAAGATCTCTGTCAGAAAACAAAAGAAATCAGTCTGCGGAGTGCGGAGAGGATTTTTGTTAAGAGTTTTCATAATATTCAGCTCCTGTCAGATGAAGAAGGGGAATTTCCATCGCTGGATACGGTTGAAGAGATGCTGGACTGGGTGCACCGCTGGAGGGAACACATTTATGAAGAGAGTCTTAGCTCATCACAGAAAAATGATATCAGTGCTTTTGCAGCGGTTATCAAGTATGTGGATGGACATATCGGGGAGGATCTTCGTTCTGAAGACGTGGCAGAACGGATAGGGATGAGCAGGAGTTATTTTAGTACAAGGTTTAAGGAGATGACGGGGGAAACATTTCACCAATATGTGATACACAGGAAAATGAAGACTGCGGCGGAATGGATAGAGGATGGAAAGAAGAGCATTACAAGGATTGCCGTAGAACTTGGATATGATAATTTTCATTATTTTGCAAAAGTATTTGCACGGGAGCATGGGTGTACGCCTTCGGAATACAGAAAAGAGAGTAAAAATGTCTGATTTTCATCGGACATTTTTTTTATGATAAAAAATATTTGGTAAGATTAGAAACAATATCATCTAGCAGGATATGGGGGAAGAAGATAAACTAATTAAAAAAAGGAAGGGAGGTATCATGGTGTATATTAAACAAAAAGGAAGGGAGGTCCTGGAATGTATATCAAACGATTTGTGAAGCATTATTATATTATGCTGATTCCGGCACTTTTATGGCTGTTTTTCTTTAGCATTGTTCCGATGTTCGGTATTGTCATGGCATTTCAAGATTATAATCCGGGCCAGGGTATTTTGCATTCTAAGTTTGTCGGGCTTGAAAATTTTAAGTACATGTTTCAAATGAACGATGTCAAACAGGTACTGTGTAATACCGTTGTAATCGCGGTAGGAAAGATTATTGGGAATATTATTTTCCCATTGATTTTTGCACTTCTGCTTAATGAATTCTGTATTAAGCGGCTCAAGCGTCCAATCCAGACAATTGTTTACCTGCCGTATTTTCTGTCGTGGGTTATTCTGGCAAAGATTGTTTTAAATATCTTTGGATATACTGGTCCAATTAATCAGCTGATGGAGGCATTTGGTAGAAATCCGATCAATTTTTTCGGGGAGCCATCATTGTTCCAGCCTTTGGTGATCGGCACAGATATCTGGAAAGGATTTGGGTACAATACGGTAGTTTATCTGGCAGCAATACTTGGGGTAGACCAGAGCCTTTATGAAGCAGCAGCGGCAGACGGAGCAGGAAGATTCAAACGTATCTGGCACATAACGCTCCCGGGAATAAGGACAACGGTAGCCCTTCTGGCAATTCTGTCACTTGGAAATGTGCTCAATGCAGGTTTTGATCAGATCTACAATTTGTATAATCCGCTTGTTTATTCCACTGGTGATATCATAGACACATGGGTATACCGTGCAGGGCTTGAGAACCTGCAGTACTCGCTGGCTACAGCAGTTGGACTGTTTAAATCGGTGATCAGCGTTATCTTAATTGTTATAGGATATAAGCTGGCAGATAAGTTTACCGGTTACAAACTATTCTAAGGAGGTGCAGTAAATGATAGAAAATAAAAGTATAGGATCAAAAGTATTCGACGTAGTAAATGTTGTGATCCTTATTTTGATCACACTGGTCTGCATCCTGCCGGTATGGTATGTCCTTTGCGTTTCCTTAAGTAGCAGGGAGGCTGTCAGTGCAGGGAAAGTTGCTCTCTGGCCGGTGGGATTTAATCTCCTGTCATATAAGAAGATCTTGGGAGAGGGGAATTTCTTTACTTCTTTTCTTGTGTCTATTAAACGCGTTGTGTTAGGTACAGGGGCCAGCATGGTGTGTATACTTTTGGCAGCATATCCGTTGTCAAGAACAAAAAAACAGTTTCCGAAGAGGGGCATCTTCATGTGGATCTTTGTATTCTGCATGCTTTTCAATGGAGGTACTGTTCCGTGGTATATCACAATGAAGAATTACGGTCTCATGGACAGCATATGGGGACTTGTCTTCGGTATGGGGCTTCAGGTTTTCAACGTCATTCTGGCAGTAAACTTTTTCAAGAATCTGCCAGTTGAATTGGAAGAGGCATGCTTTATAGACGGTGGTGGACCATGGAGGAATCTGATCTCAATTTACATTCCTTTGGCAAAACCGATGGTGGCAACGATCTCGCTTTTTACGATTGTTCAGTACTGGAACGAGTTCTTTCAGGGAATGGTTCTAAGTACAAAACAAAGCAGCTATCCGCTTCAGACATACATACAGCAGATGGTAGTAACATTGGATTATTCCAGTATGAATGTTGAACAGATCGCACAGGCAATGAAACTAAATAACCAGTCGCTGGACGCAGCGAAGATATTTATCGCCATGATCCCGGTGCTGATCATATACCCGTTTTTGCAGAAATATTTTGTATCTGGGATCACGTTGGGATCGGTAAAAGGATAGTATCCGGTCAGAAAGAGTCTGGCCAAAATAGAGAATAGTAAAAACGAAAAGGAGAAAATGGATTATGAAACTAAAAAGAATAATTGCTATAGCGTGTACGGCAGCTATGACGGTATCCTTGATTTCAGGCTGTGGTGGTGCATCAGACAAAGGGCAGAAAGAAGCGGTCAAGGAAGCAGAAGGAACAGCGAAAGAAGATCTGCCTCTGGCAAAATACCCGGAGACGGTTACGGTACATCTGGGCGGAAAAATGAATCCGAATGCAAAGATTCCGAAAGGAATGTCATTTGAAGACAACTCCTATACAAGGCTTCTGAAAGAGAACCTGAACATCCAGGTAGTATATGACTGGACTGCATCTACATCAGACTATGATGAAAAAATGAGTCTCTGTATCGGAAGTAATACCATTCCGGAAATCATGAATGTAAATGCAACCCAGTACAGGGCTCTGTTGAAATACGATATGATACAGCCACTGGATAAGTATTTTGATGATTATGCTTCAGATGCACTGAAAAGTTATGTGAAATCCGGCGGTGAAGAACTGCAGAAATGTATCACCAATGAAGATGGAGAACTGATGGCGATTCCTGCCCCGAACCTGACAGCAGGCGGTGTAAACGAAATGTGGATTCGTCAGGACTGGCTGGATGCTCTTGGGCTGGATGTACCACGCACATGGGATGAACTGGCAGAAGTGGCTAAAGCATTTGTGACAAGGGATCCAGATGGAAATGGAGAGAATGACACTATCGGTATTCTTGGACCAGGAAATTCGGACCACATGAATGCAGTAGGCGGCAACCAGTTTGGACTTGACCCATTGTTCAGCTGTTTTCAGTCATATCCGCAGTACTGGCTGAAGAGTGAGGACGGATCGGTAGAGTATGGTTCGATTCAGCCGGAGACGAAGACTGCACTGGAAAATATCTCCAAACTTTATGCGGATGGTGTTATTGATCCGGAGACACTTGTCAGAAGTGATAGCAAGGAGCCACTTCTTGCTGGAAAAGTAGGAATCTTTTTCGGACCGTGGTGGTGTGCATATACATTTGCGGATACAACTCTGTCAGGTTCAGCAGACTGGCGGGCATATTTCACACCTCTTTCTGAGGATGGAAAATATTATACGCATATGGCTGAGCCAACGACACAGTATGTCGTAGCGAGCAAGGACTGCAAAAATCCGGAAGCTGCGTTTAAGATCATTAACTACCTGGTTGCAAATGAGCAGAAATGGGTAGAAGAGGGCGTAACATCTACGGAGATGGGAACCGGAGATTTCTATCCTTTGTATAATACGTATGACAATGCTGATGAGATAGAGAAATCTTATGAAGCGCTGACGAAATATCTTGCAGGAGATATCAGTATGGATGATGTAGATTTTTCGACACATAAACTGCTGAAGAACGATATGGAAGCAGTTACGAAACTTAAGAAAAAGCCTTACGATGATTTCAGTCTTAAATATTGGAATCTGGATAGTGATCTGGCAAAAACAAATCTGCCTCGTCTGGTTGCAATCATGGTAGGTGACGCGCCACTTGTAAATGAGGAATATGTTCCGGTTTACAACGCTTACAACGGACAGACGGAAACAATGGAAGCGAAATGGGCAAATCTGAAGAAGATGGAGGAAGAGACTTTCGCAAAGATCATTATGGGAAAAGCAGATATCAGCGAATTCGATACTTTCGTTAAAAACTGGAAGAATCAGGGTGGTGATCAGATTCTCAAAGAAATCAACGATGAATTAAGTAAGTAAAAGAGACGGCGGCTGATGGTGTTCATTAGCCGCTGTTCCTTAATTGGAGGTATAAAATGCGGGAAAACAAAGTAATCTACGGACTGATAGGATATGGTGGAATGGGCAGATGGCATACAGAAATCCTGTCAAATGTACCGGAAATTGAAATTGGTGGTATCTATGATATCAAGGAAGAAAAGAGAATAGAAGCAAAAGAAAAAGGTTTTTCTGTGTATGGTTCGGAAGAGGAAATGTTATCAGACCCGGATATTGATGTTGTGCTGATTGCCACTCCAAATGACTGCCATAAGCCGATTGCAATCCGTGCTATGCATGCGGGGAAAAACGTGATATCAGAGAAACCGGTGACTCTGTCATCTTCTGATCTTCAGGAGATGGAAAATGTTGCCAAAGAAACCGGAAAGTTCCTGACAGTACACCAGAACAGGCGCTGGGATGATGATTTCCTGATCATACGAAAGCTTGTAGAGGAGCAGAAGCTGGGGCATGTCTTCCGGATAGAAAGCCGTGTGCATGGTTCAAGGGGTATTCCGGGTGACTGGAGAAAAGAAAAAATACATGGTGGCGGAATGGTTCTTGACTGGGGTGTACATTTGCTGGATCAGATTCTGTATCTTTACGGAGATAGAAAAATTGAAACTGTATATGCATCACTTACCCATATTACCAATCAGGAAGTGGATGATGGGTTCACCACAATCCTGACATTTGAAGGCGGAACGGAAGTCTTAGTTGAAGTAGGTACCAATAATTATATTTCCCTGCCAAGATGGTATGTACTGGGTGAAGATGGTACTGCGGTAATCAGGGACTGGCAGTTAAATGGTGAGATCATACGGAAAACAGGCATAACCGAAGAGAAAGTAGTGCCGGTAAAGACAGCAGCAGGTTTGACCAAAACCATGGCTCCGAGACGGGAAGATACAATCGTGAAAGAAGAGCTGCCACATGTGTCCGGAGATATTGCGGATTTCCATAGGAATGTAGCAGCAGTTATAAGAGATGGGGCAGAGCCGGAGATTAAGCTCTTCCAGGTGATGCGCGTAATGAAACTAATGGAAGCTATTTTCCAATCAGCAGAAACAAACCAGGTGATTGATTATAGACAGTATGAATCATAAGTATTTATGAAGGAACAGGAGAAAATAAGTATGAAACAGATAAAAATAGGAACATGCGTTCCTGGAACTAAGGCAGAAGAATGGTTAAAGGGATTTATTGGAAAAGGATTTGAGACATTTTCTCTTAATTTCCATATGTCACTGGAAGGGACTGACCTTGATAAGCTGGCATTGAGCACGGAAAAACTGTTGGCAGGTACGGATTCCGAAATCACGACAGTTGGATACTATTGCAATCCTATCCAGTATGCAGAGCATAGGAAAACTCTGGAAAATGTAATCTGCACTGCCGGAAAATTCGGAGCTACACATGTGAGTACTTTTGCAGGAGCGTGGGAAGGAAAGCCGGTAGAATCCGCATATGAAGAGTTTGGCAAGGTATTCCGGGAACTGGCTGATCTTGCAGAAGAAAAGGGAGTGAAGCTGGGAATTGAGAATTGCCTTATGGATGGAACATGGGAACATGCGACATGTAATATCGGTTTTAACCCTAAAGCGTGGGAAGTGATGTTTGAGGAAGTAAAGAATGATAACTTCGGACTGGAATGGGAGCCGACACATCAGATGGTACAGCTTATCGATCCGGTAACAGAGCTGAGAAAATGGTGCAAAAAAATAGTACATATACATGGAAAAGATGCAACAATAGACTGGGATGCTGTAAGACATAGTGGCATATCAGGCGCAGTCCCATTTGTATGGCATCGTATGCCGGGCTTTGGTGACACGAACTGGAGAGATATCATTTCTATTTTAAGAAGTAACGGATATGAGGACGATATCTGCATTGAGGGATACCATGATCCTGTATATTCCGGAGAACTGGAGATGACCGGACAGCTTCATGCACTGAATTATCTGAAATGGTGCAGGGGTGGAGATTTTACACAAACTCCATGGGAAAAATAGGGAAAACAGATACAGGAGGATTTTCTATGAAACTTGGGTTTATTACATCAATCCTTGACGGATGGACTTATGAACAAATGATGGATTTTGCTTCAGAGCAGGGATTTGAATGTGTGGAAGTGGCATGCTGGCCAGAAGAAAAAGCAGAAAGAAGATATGCGGGTGTAAGCCATATAGATGCAGAACGGGTAAACCAGGATGATGAATATGCAGCCCATATTATGGCATATGCAGAAAAAGCGGGAGTAGAAATCTCTGCACTGGCATATTATCCTAACGTAATGACGGCAGATAAAGAGAAAAGAAATGCTGCTATTGAACATCTGAAGAATGTCATACGTGCAAGTAAAAAGTTAGGTGTTGGCATGGTCACAACATTTATCGGAAGGGATCAGACCAAAAATGTACGGGAAAATCTTGAACTTGTAAAAGAAATATGGCCACCAATCATAAAACTGGCAGAGGTATGTGACGTAAAAATAGCAATTGAAAACTGCCCGATGCTTTTTGGTGAGGAACAGTGGCCCGGAGGACAGAATCTGATGACAACTCCGCCAATCTGGAGAGAGGTCTTCAAGATCCTGGACAGTGATAATCTTGGCATTAATTACGATCCATCCCACTTTATCTGGCAGATGATCGACTATATCCGCCCGCTTTATGAATTTAAGGATAAAATATTCCATGTTCATTACAAGGATATCAAGATATACAGGGATAAATTAGAGTCCTGTGGCATCATGGCTTATCCGCTGGAATATATGTCACCTAAGATTCCGGGACTTGGCGATGTGGACTGGGGAAAATACGTGTCAGCACTTACTGATATAGGATATGATGGCTGTACATGTATCGAAATAGAAGATAAAGCATTTGAGGATTCCAAGGAAAAGGTGGAGAAGTCTTTAATTCTCAGTAAAAGATATCTGGAGAAATATGTTATATAACACAGAAAAGTGCAAATAAGGAGGAAATACTATGAGAAAATTAAGAGCAGGAATCGTAGGCTGTGGAGGGATTGCTAACGGAAAACATCTCCCGGCTATGCAGAAAAGTGGTCTCTATGAGGTGGTGGCTTTTTGTGACATCATCATAGAGCGTGCGCAGGAGACAAAAGAAAAATTTGGCACAGAAGATGCAAAAGTATTTGAAGATTACCGTGAACTTCTAAAAGAAGATCTGGATGTTGTATATGTAACTACCCCAAACCGTTCCCATGCAGAAATCTCTATAGCAGCAATGGAGGCAGGAAGAGATGTCATGTGTGAGAAGCCAATGGCAAAAAATTATGCAGAAGCACAGAAGATGGTCGAAACTGCTGAAAGAACACACAGAGTTCTCAACATAGCATATCAGAACCGTTATCGTACAGATTCATTGTATCTGAAGGAAATGTGCAAAAGTGATGAATTGGGAGAAATCTATTTTGCCAAAGCACATGCACTCAGAAGAAGAGCTGTTCCGACCTGGGGTGTGTTCCTGAATGAAGAAGAACAGGGCGGCGGTCCTCTGATTGATATTGGTACACATGCACTGGATCTGACATTATGGATGATGGATAATTATGAAGTGCAGTCTGTTACGGGAGCTTCCTTCCACAAGCTGTCTGATCAGACAGACCAGGGAAATGCATTTGGTAACTGGGATCCGGATAAGTTCTGTGTAGAAGATTCTGCTTTTGGCTTTATCCGTATGAAAAATGGGGCAGTGATCGAACTGGAATCAGCCTGGGCACTGAACACACTGGAGGTTGATGAGGCAAAAACAAGCCTGTGTGGTACCAAAGCCGGAGCTGATATGAAAGATGGCCTTAGGATCAATTACATCCACCATAATGCACAGGTAGTAGAGAAACCGGAATTATCAAACGGTGGAGTAGCATTTTTCTCAGGAAAAGAAAAGTCAGCAGCAGACTATGAACAGGAATTGTTTTACCACATCGTTGTTGATGGGGCAGAACAGGTTGTGAAGCCTGCACAGGCTGCAGTTGTCACACGTATTCTGGAAGCGGTGTACCGTTCAGCAGAGAGTGGAGAAACCATTTATTTTGATTGAGGGAAAAGAAGATTATGGAACAAAGAAAATTAAAACAGTTGTTGTCTGAGATGTCATTGCGTGAAAAGATTGGGCAGATGATACAGCTGACTGGAATTTACTTTGATGATGATGCGGTACTTACCGGGGAGGTGGGGGAAGACCAGCCACCTCAGTGGGTGACTCAGTATGCTGGTTCTGTACTAGGTATGATCGGGGCAGAAAAGCTCAGGGGAATTCAGAAAAAATATGTGGAAGCGCATCCGCATCATATTCCATTGCTGTTTATGGCAGATGTCATACATGGGTGCAGGACCATAGCTCCGATTCCTTTGGGACAGGCTTGTTCGTTTCATCCGGAACTGGTTAGAAAGATGGCGGGACATGCCGCAGCAGAGTCTGCTTCTGAGGGGATCAGGGCTACGTTTTCTCCAATGATTGATGTATCCAGAGACCCGAGGTGGGGGCGGATAATGGAGTCTTTCGGAGAGGATCCTTTTCTGAACGGAGTTATGGGAACCGCAATGCTTAGAGGATATCAGGGCGAAGAAGGAAAAGACCCGGCAGGGAACAAAAAAATACCGGAGTCCGGTATCGCAGGCTGTTTAAAGCATTTTGCAGGTTATGGTGCAGTGAATGCGGGAAGAGAATACAATGATGTGGAAATATCACAGAGAACCTTCCGGGAACAGTATCTCAAACCATTCCGTATGGCAATGCATGCAGATCCGGCAATGGTGATGACAGCGTTTAATGCAGTTGACCGCAGACCGGTCAGTGGAAACAAGGAACTGCTTGAAGGCACTCTCAGGGAAGAAATGGGTTTCAGTGGCACTGTGATTTCAGATTGGGGATCCATAGGGCAGTTGGAGGAACAGAATGTAGTGTCAAGCCAGAAAGAGGCCGCAGAGGCCGCAGTCCGTGCGGGAGTTGACATTGACATGATGAGTCCGGCATATATGTTCCATCTGGAAGAACTGGTTAAAGAAGGGAGTATTCCAACTTCGTTGATAGACAAAAGTGCATGGAATGTGCTGGTGATGAAGAATCGGCTTGGCTTGTTTGAAAATCCATTTGCAGGAATGCAGGGAGAAGAACCGTTGTCTGCTGAGGCAAAGAAAACCGCGCTTGCGCTGGCATGTGAGAGTTCGGTTCTTCTGAAAAATGATGATATGCTTCCTCTGAAACCGGAGAGGAAGGTATTTTGGGGCGGACCTTATGTGGAGTCAAGGGAATTGCTGAGCAGATGGGCAATTTTCGGCCGTTATGATGATGTGGAAACGATCAGAGAAGTCCTGAAAGCCCGGAAGATGCCGGTTCGTTTTCTGCCAGAATGTGAGATTCTGACAGAAGAGGAAAGGAGGCTGTGGCAGGCTGAAAACTGTAGAATTCAGGACAGCGGAGAACAGGATAAAGAGATACCTGAAATATGCGTGAATAGTGGAAAACAATATGCCACACTGGATGAAATTGAACCGGAGGATACCGTGGTACTTGTACTTGGAGAACATGAGGCACAGTCAGGTGAAGCCGCGAGCAGGGCATTTCTTGATCTGCCGGAAGGGCAGCAGAAGTTTTTTGATGCAGTAGCTGGCCGTACCTCCCATATTGTGACGGTCATTCTATCTGGCAGGCCGTTGGATATACGGAAAATAGCGGAGAAATCCCAGGCTGTCCTTTTTGTCTGGAGACCGGGAACAATGGGAGCTGAGGCTGTTGTTCGCTTGGTGTATGGAGAAGAGACCCCATCAGGAAAACTGTCTGTGAGCATACCATGGTGTGTGGGACAGGTGCCTGTCAGTTACTGGGATGTAAAGACCGGACACCGGATGGTAGAAACGAATCCGGAGAATCGCTTTACGAGCCGGTATATGGATATTCCGAATGAACCGCTTTATCCATTTGGATTCGGTCTCTCTTACACAGAGTTCACCATTACCCCACCCATATTTGAGAAACAGGAAAGAGAGGATAAGATTGACATATCCTGCAAGGTGAAGAATGTGGGAGAAGTGCCTGGGGCAGAAGTCGTGCAGTGTTATGTGGAGACACTTTGTGCTCCTGTTGTGCGACCGGATAGAGAACTTATTCGGTTTCGGAAAATTTTTCTGTTGCCGGGTGAAGAGCAGGAAGTAAAATTTACGGTTAATCGGAAGGAACTAGCTTTTTATGGAGAGAATATGGAACTCATAGATGGAGATGTCCAGTTTCGTTTTATTGTTGGAAACAGTAGTAGGTCAGAAGCGGGGAGTATCCTTTATGCCTTTTGAGTTGACATTTGATGAATGATTCTCCGGGCATTTTGAGAATCTCAAATGTCAGGAAGAACATAATTTAAAGCAGGGGACATTGTGATGGAAAAAATCACAATGTCCCCTGAAATTTTTTCGGGATATACAAATCCCTACCCAAAAAATATGAAGAAAGTATTATGGGCAGAAAACATCAATGGACAGGAACCATTTGTAAAATCATGGATAGAATATCGGAAGAAATATAAGTGCAAAGACAGAATGTTTGTGGTATGCTAGAGACAGGAATCTGGTCGTGACGGTTCGTTGGTAAAGCGGTGGATGGTTACGAATGACATTACGGAGGTGTCAGGCATGGGAAGTTATCTGAATCCGGGCTGCAAAGGCTTTGAGGAGAGCTTAAATTCCGCAATTTATGTAGATAAAACTGGGTTAATCGAAAAAATAAATGCGGTTGTTAACACACGGCAGAAATATATTTGTGTCAGCCGTCCGCGGCGATTTGGAAAATCTATGGCGACGGATATGCTGGCAGCATATTACGATCAGAGCGTCGATACGGCGCGGTTGTTTGATACTCTGCAGATTGCAAAGGCAGAGACTTATCAGAAATACCGGAATCAATATGATGTGCTGAAAGTGAATATGCAGGAATTTTTAAGCATGACGCACAGTATGGATGAAATGCTTGCGGTTTTTCAAAAACGCATGATTGCAGATCTGAAAAGAGGATATCCTGATTATGTCATGGATGGAGAAGACAGTCTGGTGTTTGCGATGAAAGACGTATATGCACATACGAAGTGCCCGTTTATCATACTGATCGACGAATGGGACTGTCTGTTCCGCGAGTACAAGCAGGATAAAGAGGCGCAAAAAAAATATCTGGATTTCCTGCGGGTATGGATGAAAGATCAGGAATATGTGGCACTTGCCTACATGACCGGAATTTTACCGATAAAAAAATACGGTTCGCATTCGGCACTCAACATGTTTACGGAATATTCCATGACCAATCCACGCGAGATGGCGGAGTTTTTCGGTTTTACCGAAGAGGAAGTGCACGCATTGTGCGCAACATACAAGCGCAATTTTGAAGAAGCGCAGGCGTGGTATGATGGCTATGAACTTGTCGCAATGGACGGAGAAAACCCCAAAATTTATTCCATGTACAGCCCGAAATCAGTGGTCGATGCAATGTTAAGCGGTCTGTATGATAATTACTGGAATCAGACCGAAACATATGAGGCATTAAAAATTTATATCCAGATGAATTTTGACGGGTTAAAAGATGCCATTGTGCGGATGCTTGCCGGGGATCGTGTGGAAATCAATACAGGGACATTTTCCAATGATATGACAACATTCCAGAACCGGGATGATGTTCTGACACTCCTGGTTCATCTGGGTTATCTGAGTTATCACTGGATGGACAAAACGGTGTCGATTCCAAACAAAGAAGTGTCACAGGAATATGTAAATGCAATCAGTACCATGGACTGGCATGAGGTGATTGATTCTGTCGAAGCGTCGAAAAATCTGCTGGAAGCGTTATGGATGCAGGACGAAGAGGCAGTGGCAGCAGGCATTGATAAAGCGCATCGTGAGATTTCCATTTTGCAGTACAACAATGAAAATTCGCTGGCATGTACGATCAATCTGGCGTTTTATTTTGCACGGGAATACTACACGATCATAAGGGAATTTCCGACCGGAAAAGGGTTCGCGGATCTGTGTTTTATTCCAAGAAAAATGCATGCAGACAAACCGGCGGTTGTGATTGAACTGAAATGGGAAAAATCCGCACAGGGAGCCATTGCGCAGATCAAAGACCGGCACTATACAGATGCCTTAAAGGAGTATCAGGGAAATCTGCTCCTTGCCGGAATCAACTACAACAGAGAGACAAAAACACATACGTGTGTGATTGAGCAATTAACAAAAGAAGACTGACAGGAGGAAACCAAAATGAGCAACGTATTAGAAGAAATGAAAACCAGAAGAAGCATCCGCAAATTCAAACCGGATGCCATCCCACAGGAAATTTTAGACCAGATCATTGAAGCGGGAACCTATGCGGCAAACGGCAGAGGCGCACAGAATGTCATCATCATTCAAGTGACAAACAAAGAGAAGCGCGATGAAATCGCAAAGAAAAATGCAGAAATCATGGGAAGTGAGGGTGATCCGTTTTACGGCGCACCGGCAATGCTCATCGTTTTAGGAAAAAAAGACTGGCCGACACATGTCTATGACGGCAGTCTTGTGATGGGAAACCTGATGCTTGCAGCCCATGATCTGGGAATCGGCAGCTGCTGGATTCACCGCGCGAAAGAGGAATTTGAAAGCAGCTGGGGCAGGGAACTGCTTGCATCCCTTGGGATTGAGGATGAATATGAGGGAATCGGACACTGTGCGCTCGGCTATGTGGACGGGGATTATCCGGATGTTATTCCAAGAAAAGAAAACCGCGTATTCTATATCAGATAGGGCGGAACTGCAAAGCGACGGAACCATGGGGAAGTGCTGGAAATAGCAGAGGAAGAAATACCGGCAGAAAGAATTTATAAAAAGAATCCGGACGGTTCCCAAAGCGAAGTGAGTGGGGCGATTTCATTTTTTCTTATGGGAAAATTGAAACCAGAGAGGCAGAACCGTCTGACAACCGGAAATCTGCATTATGCCCCGGTTACGGAGACCGCGTGGATTCCGGTATTTGAGGTGAAACGAAAGGAAGACATTACAGTCGAAGCGATGTCCGGACACAAAAATTAAGGTAGAAGGACAAACGCCGGATTGCGATAACGAAAAAAGGAGACAAAAAATATGCCTTGTACAACGATATTAGTAGGAAAAAATGCAACCTATGATGGTTCAACCATGATTGCGAGAAATGATGATGCGGGTGGAAATGATCACTTTACGCCAAAGAAAATGATTGTGGTGCAGCCAAAGGAGCAGCCACGTGTATACAAAGCGGTACTTTCTTCTGTAGAAATTCCGCTTCCAGAAAATCCGCTTCGCTATACGGCTATGCCAAATGCAGTGGAAGGGAAAGGAATCTGGGGTGCATGCGGAGTCAATGAAGCACGGACCGGAATGACGGCAACCGAGACAATCACATCCAATCCACGTGTACTCGGTGCAGATCCGCTGGTGGAAAACGGCATTGGAGAGGAAGATATTGTATCGTTAGTACTTCCTTATATCCACAATGCAAGAGAGGGTGTTCAGCGGCTGGGAGAACTTCTGGAAACCTATGGCACTTATGAAATGAATGGAATTGCCTTCTCCGATCAGAATGAAATCTGGTGGATGGAGACCATTGGCGGACATCACTGGATTGCACGCCGTGTGCCGGATGATGCGTATGTGGTTATGCCAAATCAGCTTGGAATTGATGCATTTGATCTGGATGATGCATTTACCATGCAGGAAAATCATATGTGTTCCGCAGATATGCGGGAGTTTATTTCGGATCATCACCTGAATCTATCCATGGATGGCACTCTGAATCCGCGCGAAGCTTTTGGCAGCCATGACGATGCAGATCATGTGTACAATACACCGCGTGCGTGGTATATGCTGCGCTGCCTGAATCCACACACATACAACTGGGATGGATCGGATGCGGATTTTACACCGGAGTCCGATGATCTGCCATGGACACTGGTACCGGAGCGCAAGATTACGGTGGAAGATGTGAAATATGTGCTTTCCTCGCATTATCAGGGAACGCCTTACGATCCATATGGAGCGTATGGAGATCCGGGGCAGCGTGGCATGTATCGTTCCATCGGTATCAACCGCAATGATTTTGTTGGTCTGGTACATATCCGCCCGGAGCATGGAGAGGATGCCAATGTACTGGAATGGGTTGCGTATGGTTCCAATGCCTTTAATGCCATGGTGCCGTTTTATGCGCAGGTGGAGGAAACTCCGGAATATGTGGCAAATACGACAGCAGAAGTTTCTACAGATAATTTTTACTGGGTAAGCCGGATGATTGGTGCGATGGCAGATGCCTCTTATAAGAAATCGGTGTTCCATGTCGAGCGGTATCAGGAGAAAGTGCTGTCTAAAGGACATGAGATTATCAATCATTATGATAAGCTGCTGGAAAAAGAAACCGACGCAGGAAAGCGCATGGCACTTAAGACAGAAGCAAACAATGCGGTGGCAGATATGGTAAAAAAAGAAGCTGCCGATACACTCGATAAAGTTCTGTTTGAACTGTGCGGACAGATGAAGAATGCATTTGCCCGTTCCGATGCTTAACGCATCAGTTTCCGCCGCAGAAGCAGATATGCCGTGATCATAGCCGTACCGGTCAGTACCCAGGAGATCGGATAGATAATCATAACAACCCAGAATTCATGTACGGCACGGCAGACGGTGTTGATCCAGATGAGGCGCAGCACGCAGGAGCCGACCACGGTGATCAGAGCCGGTGTCAGGGAATGGCCAAAGCCACGCATGGCACCGCCGCTGATCTCGTAAGTGGAGGTCAGAAGTTCCAGTGTGGTGACGATCAGAAGGCGTTGTACGGCAAAAGTCAGGACATTCGGATCGGTTGTGTACAGGCGAATGAAAAAGTCCCGGCCGAGTACGAAAACACCGGATAACAGGCCGCAGAATATCACGGAAAAAATCATGCAGAGACGGTATACTTTTTTGCACCGCTGAAAATCTCCGGCACCGTAATTCTGGCTCGTAAAAGTAACGGTAGTCTGGGCAAATGCGTTTACCATAAAATACGCAAAAAATTCAAAGTTCAGTGCAGCTGCAGATCCTGCGATAGCGTTTGATCCAAAACTGTTAATCATGCTCTGGATGCAGACGTTGGCAAGGGAAAAGACCATGCCCTGCAGGCCGGCAGGAACACCAATGATCAGAATTTTTTTCAGTTCGCCCCAGTCAATGGACAAGCCACAGAGGCTGACACGGATTGGTTCCTGTTCATGCAGCAAAATATAAAACAGAATACCGGAACTTACAATATTAGAAACAACGGTGGCAATTGCGACACCGGATACTCCCAGATGAAATACAATGACAAGAATCAGGTTCAGTCCGGTATTGATGATTCCGGCGACAATCAGGGCATACAGCGGGCGGCGGCTGTCACCGATGCTGCGCAGGATTGAGGAACTAAAATCATAAAGCATGATAAATGGCATGCCGAGAAAATAGATCCGCAGATATAAAACTGCCAGATCGATAACATCTTTTGGAGTTCCCATCAGTGTCAGTACCGGTCTGGCAATGAACTGCCCCAGTACAAGCACGAAAATGCCGCTGCATAAAGCGACAACGATGGCGGTGTGAATTGCCGCTTTTACATGTTCTTCGGCTTTCTGTCCGATGTAGCGGGAAATAATTACGTTGGAACCGAGCGAAATTCCGATGAACAGATTAATCATCAGTGCGATGAGCGAACTGTTGCTTCCCACGGCCGCCAATGCACGGCTGCTTGCAAAACGGCCGACCACTGCGGTATCCACAGAATTAAATAATTGCTGTAAGATGCTGCTGGCAGCCAGAGGCAGAGCAAAAATCAGTAATTTATTCCACAGTGTTCCGTGGGTCATATCAATTGTATTTTTCTGCTTTATTTTCATAGTTATAAAACCTTCTTTTTATCCTGTTTACTGGCAAACACGATTATAATCCCGGGCAAAAACAAAAGTCAATAGCCAGGCAGACGGGTTTTGACCTTTTGCATAATTGGGTATATAATCAACAAGGAGACAGGGAGAGGTATATCAAAATAAAGGTGGGGTATGAAAAAGAAAAGAAGAACGAAGAAGGTAGCGTTTTCCATTCGGAGCAAGCTGCTGTTATTGCTGTCTGTATCAATGTTGCCATTTCTGCTGATTGCAGTATATCTGTTAATTTCCATAGCTAATTACAACCAGACATATCATGAGATTGTGGATCGTCTTACCATTGCAAACACCTACAATATTCAATTCAAAGAACAGATGGATGAAAGTCTTTACAAAGTCGTTGTGGGATATGTTTCGATGGACAATATTGCAAATGATGAGACGCTTAAAGACCCGTATGTGCTTATCCGGAACCTGAAGAAGAGCTGTACCGGTTTGCGGGATGTGACGAGTGATTATGAAAGCCGTATGTGGCTGGATAGTCTGCTGCGCAATGTAGATACACTCAAAAACCGTGTGGATGATATTGCAGAAAATGTCAAAAAGGGTGATCGCTACGATGAGAACATCCGGCAGCTGGATGACAATATCTATATCCTGACAGAACTGATTCAGGAGGACATTCAGTACTATATTTATTATCAGACAAATTACATGGAGGCTGTGACAAACACCTTAAACCAGCAGATCCACACATTTGTTATTGTGTTTGCTGTAGTTCTTGCGGCACTGGGGATTGTTGTCGGGGGCGCAGGTTTTTTTGTTACGTCCGGAATATTACGCCCGCTGAGACAGCTTTACAATGCGACCGGAGAGATTTCGGAGGGAAATTTTGCTGTGCGGACACACGTAAAATCGCACGATGAAGTGGCGGTGCTTGCACACGGATTTAACGATATGGCGGAAAATATACAGATTCTGGTGAATAAGGTGCGTGAGGATGAACAGAAAATGCGGAAGGCAGATTTACGTCTGCTGCAGGAGCAGATTAATCCCCATTTTTTATACAACACACTGGATACGATTGTGTGGCTGATTGAGTGTAACGAGACAGAACAGGCAACGGAAATGGTTGTTACCCTGTCTGATTTTTTCAGACTTGTACTCAGTCATGGTCAGGAATTTATCAGTATCCGCATGGAGGAACAGCATGTCAGGAGTTATTTGCAGATTCAGGAGACCCGTTATCATGATATTATGGAATATCATATTTTAATAGATCCGGAGCTCTATGGCTATCAGATTCCTAAAATGACATTGCAGCCAATCGTAGAAAATGCACTGTATCATGGGATCAAATGCAAGCGCTCCAAAGGACAGATCTGTATCCGTGGAGAAAAGAAACAGGATCTGCTGATATTGACGGTGACAGATGACGGCGTGGGGATGGAGGAAGCCGATCTGCAGGATTTGCAAAAAGAGATTGAAAAGCCATGCAAACAGACGGATCGTGGCTTTGGACTCGCAAACGTCAATGAACGCCTGCACATGTATTTTGGCGCGGAATATGGGGTAAAGATTGCATCCAGACCGGGGGAAGGGACGCAGGTGACGATCGTGATTCCGGCGGTGCACAACGTAACAGGGGAGGCGATAACATGAAAAAGAAAGGCAGATGGATACCGGTCATCGGGTGTTTGATGCTGGTGCTTTTTCTGGCAGGTTGTGGAAAAATGATAGATATTCAAAGTACGGCAGAGCAGGAGATTCCCAGTCAGAATCAAATTGTGGTAGGGGTGTCACAGCTTGGCAGCGAGTCCATGTGGCGTACCGCAAATTCGGCATCCATCCAACAGGCACTGTGCAAAGAAAACGGTTATTTTTTACTGTTTAACAATGCCAGGCAAAAACAGGAAAACCAGATTAAAGCAATTCGCAGTTATATTTCGCAGCGTGTGGATTATATTGTCTTTTCACCCATTGTGGAGGATGGCTGGGAAACCGTGCTGCAGGAAGCAAAAGAGGCTGATATTCCGGTGATTGTCATGGATCGGAATGTCAGCTGTGATCCATCGCTGTATACGGCGTGGGTCGGTTCCGATTTTACGGAAGAAGGAAGAAATGCCGCGCGCTGGCTGGAGGAAGACCTGAAGGGGAAGAAATTTGATCAAAAGGAAACGGTACATATCGTGGTACTGCGGGGGACTTCTAATGCATCTGCAACGTTAGGGCGCACAAAAGGGTTTGCAGAGATTGCAAAGACGCATCCGAACTGGGAAATTCTGGATTCCGACGATGCTGATTTTACCACGGCAAAAGGCAGAGAAGTGATGGAAAAATATCTGCAGAAATATAAAGATATTGATGTGGTTGTATCGCAGAATGATGATATGACGTTTGGTGCAATCGAGGCAATTCGTGCGGCCGGAAAGACGACCGGGACGGGAGGCGATATTACGCTGATTTCTTTTGACGGAACGAGGAGTGCACTTGAAAAAGTAAAGTCCGGCGTGATCAATGTGGATATTGAATGTAATCCGTTGCAGGGAACATACATACAGGAAATTATCAACCGGCTGGGAGACGGTGAGCCGGTAGACAAAATTAATTATGTAGAAGAAAAAGTGTATACACAAAAAAATGTGCTTTCTGTTTTGGGAGACAGAGTGTATTAAAGGGGATAAAACAAATGTTAAAAGTATTTTTGGTGGAAGATGAGACCGTTATCCGTGAGGGGCTGCGGGACCGGATTCCCTGGGAACAGTATGGGTATCGGTTTGTCGGGGAGGCAGCAGACGGTGAAGTTGCACTGCCGCTGATTCGAAAGACACGTCCGGATGTACTGATTACCGATATTAAGATGCCGTTTATGGACGGGCTGTCACTCAGCCGGATTGTGCGGGAGGAATTCCCGAAGACAAAGATACTCATTATCAGCGGTTATGATGATTTTGAATATGCGAGAGAAGCAATTTCCATTGGCGTGGATCAGTATATTCTGAAACCGGTTACGAGAATGAGTCTGCGCAAGGTGCTGCAGGAATTAAAAGAAAAAATCGAGGCAGAGCAGGAGCAGGAAGATTTTCAGAGCAAACTGGCAAACGAAATGCACGAATATGAGCAGTTTTCCATAAGGCATTTCTTTGAGCAGGTGTTAGAAGGCGAGCTTTGTGTAACAGAAATTTATGATGAAGCTGCCAAATGGTCGCTGGATCTGTCAGCATCGTGTTACAATCTGCTGTTTTTGTACGTGCAGCAGGAAAAAGAGAATGGTTCCGAGCGGGAGATGAATACTTTTGTGCACCTGCAGGAAGAAATTCTGCAGTATTTTCTGCGTTTTCCGCAATATATCCTGTTTCGCTGGAACGTCAACTGTTATGGGGTTTTAGTCAAATGCGATGCGGAGGAAATGGAAGATTATACACAGCGGGCGATTGCACAGATCCAGATGAACTGCGAGTCACAAAACGCCAATGCAGACTGGTATGTTGTTGTGGGAACACCTGTGGAACGGCTGTCGATGCTGAAAGAGTGTTATGATCGTGTAAATCATTATGGTGCATATCGTTTTTTGTATCCGCAAATGCATGTACTTTCGGAAGAGACATTAAAAAGTTATCTGCCGGCGCAGGATGACACGCAGATTGCGGAAGTAGATGCGACAAAAATGTCACCGGAAATTATCTCGGAATTTCTGGCAAAAGGAAGCAGCAAAGAAGTATACAACTTTGTAGAGTCTTATCTGCAGAGCATATCCGAGGTAATACATTCCGTGATATTCCGTGACTATGTTGTGCTTAATATCCGGTTTACGGCGATTGCGTTTATGGAGCGAAAAGGTGTGACAAAAGAAGAATTTCTGGCGCATATCGGCAAATACGGAACCAATGTGCATGTGCAGCAGGACGAGGTATTTGAATATTTCCTGAGTATTTTACAGACGGCAATCGATCTGCGTGATGAACAGAACACCAATCTGAGCAGTAAAACGTTAAAAAAAGCACTTGCTTATATTGATGAGCATTACACGAGTGAGAATTTATCGCTGGGTACCGTTGCGTGCGAGGTACAGGTGGGCGCTAATTATTTAAGTTCTGTCTTCAGTCAGAATATGCAGAAGACATTTACCGAATATATTTCGGAAAAACGTATGGAAAAGGCAAAAAAGCTACTGAAAAGTACGGAACTTCCGACATCGGAAATTGCCGCACAGGTGGGGTACAAAGATCCTCATTATTTCAGTTTTGTATTTAAAAAGACGCAGGGGTGCAGTCCGCGTGAATACCGCAGCGGTATTTAAAGTTTCCAGGAAATTTCTGTGGAAGAGACTAAAATCCCCTGCAGCTGGTGGAGGAGAACCCCGGCGGCGCGGCTGCCAGGCGCTTCGGCCGGGGTCAGGGAGAGAAACTCTGTGTGTCCAAAGTGGCACAGGTAGCTGTGGTCAAAGGAGGCAACCGTAATCTCCGGTGGCTGTGGCAGGTCTGAGACAGCACGGCAAAGTGCATAGGCAATGGTATCATTATAACAGACAATAGCGGTGCAGGAAGAAATGAGTTTCTGCATCGCTTTTTGTATGCCATAGTCCGGATCATCGGAAAAATACCAGCATATCAGGGAATCTTCCGGAAGTGCATCTGTGTCCCGCAGGGCATGCAGCATCCCCTGGCAGCGCAAAAGTCCGGAACGCATATCCGCAGGAAAGATCGCACCGATGCGGGTATGGCCGGTGGCGAGCAGATGCCGGGTGAGCAAAATGCCACCGCCAAAGTCATCCATGGTGACGCATGGACAATTGGTCAGTTCCGGATAGGATTCCTGTAAAAAGAGAACAGGGCATTTCTTTTTCTGCAGTTTACGGTACAGATCCAGATTCGGGTTCGTGCGCGCGGTTTTTACACCTTCCACAAGCAGGGCGCGTGGCGGCTGGTGGAGAATCTTCTGTAAAAGAGTATGTTCTGTGGAAAAGGTGTTTTCCGTGATGTGTACAGTCGTGGAAAAGCCCTGTGCTGCAAGTGTTTTTTTGATGTCATGCAAAAGCATCGGATACAAATAAGCAGAGTCACTGGAGAGCAGAAGGTCGATCCGGTCCTCTCCGCGGCTGCGTCCCGTGATATAGGACCCGCTTCCCTGCCTTTTTTCGATTAATCCCTCCTGTTCCAGAACGGACAGTGCCTGCCGCACGGTCTGGCGGCTCACTTTATAGCGCTGGCTGATGGCAGCTTCGGTTGGAAGCCGGTGAATTCCATTGGCTGTATAATCCGGTAATTGTTCGCGCAGACGTCCTGCCAGCCATTTATATTTGATTGCCATAAAATTTTTCCTTTCTTTGATGGAAACAGGCGTGTAATTATTTTTTTTATCAAAGAAAATTTTACCTTTTTCAAAAACAATCCACTTTTCCAGAGAAATTTATCGTTTTCACCAATAAGATTTCAGACAGAATCTCATCAGAAATTACAGAAAATACCATAAATCAAAAGATTTTCCACCTCAAATCAAAGATCTTTCCACATAAAAATAAATTTGTATTCTTTTTAGATGATATCATATAAAATATGTATTGTAAACATATTACAAACCGTTTAAAACAGGCATAAATCGGATTGAAACAGAAAAATACGAATGGTATAGTAAATGCACAAGCAAACAAAAGATTTCATATTGGGAGGTAAAAGGGTATGAAAAAAAGAATCTTAGCAATGTTGACAGCAACAATGATGGTACTTGGACTGGCAGCCTGCGGGGCTACCGATACAAAGGACGGAGCCGGAGATACATCAGCAGCCGGCAGTGGTTCGAGCGGAGATCTGATTAAGGTCGGAATCATTAACAATGATCCAAACGAGTCCGGATATCGTACCGCAAACGATAAAGACATGAAGAACATGTTTACAAAAGAAAACGGTTACGATGCATCATTTGCATACAGCTTAAAGAACGATGAACAGATTACAGCAGCACAGAAATTCATTCAGGATGGTGTGGATTACTTACTTCTTTCCGCAGCAGACACATCCGGATGGGATTCCGTATTAAAGGATGCACAGGATGCAGGAACACAGGTAATTCTTTTTGACCGTGTTATCGATGCAGATGAAAGCCTGTATGCAGCATCAATCGTATCTGATATGGATAAAGAAGGACAGACTGCATGTGACTGGTTAAAGGCACAGAATCTTGATGAGTATAACATCATTCACATTCAGGGTGTTATGGGATCTGCAGCACAGAAAGGAAGATCCGGAGCATTAACAGATACAGCAGCAGCTGAAGGATGGAACATTGTAAATGAGCAGACTGCAGAGTGGAATGCAGAAAAAGCACAGCAGATCGTACAGTCCGTTATCGACAGTGGAGAGAAATTCAACGTTATCTATGCAGAGAACGATGATATGGCAAAGGGTGCTGTTGCCGCTCTTGACAAAGCAAATATTTCTCACGGTGTTGGCAAAGACGTTGTCGTTATGGGATTTGACTGCAACAAGTGGGCATTACAGGAACTGTTAGATCAGAACTGGAACTATGATGGACAGTGTAATCCATTCCAGGCTTCTTACATTGCCGATGTTATCCAGAAATTACAGAACAATGAGGAAATCACAGAGAAGACCATCATCATGGATGAGAAAGGTTTTGATGCAACAACCATCACAGAGGATGATGTAAATAAATACGGTATCTAAACAAAACAGGAAGCATTTGGCGCGGCGCCGCGTATGAGGAAAACGCAGCGCCGCGTTTTCTAACCAAAAAAGCAAGGGGTGAATAAGCTGGTGAAAGAAAATGTTGTATTACAAATGAAAAATATCCACAAAAACTTTACAGGGGTAAAGGCATTGCAGGCGGTTGATTTCTCCCTGCGTGAAGGAGAAATTCACGCGCTGATGGGTGAAAACGGCGCGGGAAAATCTACATTGATTAAGGTGCTGACCGGCGTATATGAAAAAGATGAGGGAGAAATTTTCCTCAAAGGAAACGACAAAGCAGTGGCAATTCATTCGCCGCAGGATGCACAGAATCTTGGAATCAGTACCGTGTATCAGGAAATTACGCTTTGCCCGAATCTGTCGGTAGCAGAAAACATGTTTATCGGACGAACAAAAGGAAGAATGCAGAACTGGAAAAAAATGAACGCCGATGCAGACAGAATTCTGCAATCACTCGATATTCCAGCAAAAGCAACACAGCAGCTGGCAAGCTGTTCCATTGCTATCCAGCAGATGGTGGCCATTGCCAGGGCTGTAGACATGGATTGTAAGGTGCTTATCCTTGACGAGCCGACGTCTTCTCTTGACGATAAAGAAGTGCAGAAGCTGTTTGGGTTAATGAAAGACTTAAGAGCCAGAGGTGTAGGAATCATCTTTGTTACACACTTTCTGGATCAGGTATATGAGGTATGTGACCGTATCACCGTGCTGCGGGACGGCAAACTGGTGGGAGAATACGAGATTGAAAAACTTCCGCGTGTGCAGCTTGTAGCAAAGATGCTGGGCAAAGAGCTGGACGATGAGGCGCAGATCAAAGATGAGACGCAGGTATATCATGCGGATGAAAATGTTCCACCGGTATTTGAAGTGGAACAGTTACAGAGTAACGCAGGCATCAAACCATTTGATTTTTATATAAGAAAAGGAGAAGTCAATGGATTTACCGGTCTGCTGGGATCTGGACGAAGTGAGTGTGTGCGTGCAATTTTTGGTGCGGACCGTATCATTGGTGGAAAGATCAAAAAGAACGGAAAAGAAATCAAAATTACAAAACCTATAGATGCTATGAAAAACGGAATTGCTTATCTGCCGGAAGACCGAAAGGTGGATGGTATCGTTGGAGACCTCTCCGTCCGCGATAATATCATTCTTGCAGCACAGGTGCTGCGCGGTTTCTTCCGTCCGTTCAGCAAAGCGCAGGCAAACAAATTTGCGGACGAATATATCAAGCTGCTGGAAATCAAGACGGCATCGGCGGATACACCGATTAAATCTCTCTCCGGTGGAAATCAGCAGAAAGTAATTCTTGCCCGCTGGCTTCTGACACATCCGGAATATCTGATCCTGGATGAGCCAACGCGAGGCATTGATATCGGAACAAAAATTGAAATTCAAAAGCTGGTGTTAAAGCTTGCATCCGAGGGTATGAGTGTGACCTTTATTTCTTCGGAAACAGATGAAATGCTGCGTACCTGCTCCCGTCTGATCGTTATGCGCGATCGCAGGAAAGTAGGCGAAATCTCAGGTGAAGACTTAACGCAGAGCAAGATTATGGATACCATTGCCGGAGGTGAAAAAAAGAATGGCTAAAACAAGAACATTACAAAAAAAGAACTTTATGGATATGTTCAGCGGAAAGCAGATTCTGATTCCGATCGTGGCCCTGGTGCTGCTGGCGGTATTTAATCTGATCGCCGATCCATCGTTCTATAAAATAACACTGGACGTAAACAGTGCCGGAAATCATGTATTATCCGGTTATCTGATCACAATTTTGGACTACGGCTCAGAGCTTGCCATCCTGGCAATCGGTATGACGTTAGTTACAGCAGCCTCCGGAGGACAGGATATTTCCGTTGGTGCAGGTATCGCGATTGCCGGTTCGGTGATTCTTCGTGTACTTTGCGGCACAAATTCCCGTCCGGATCATCTGCAGGCTCCAATCATTGTAGCCTTTCTCGTAAGCTGCGTGGTAGCTATGCTCTTTGGTGCATTTAATGGTATCCTCGTTGCCGGATTTAAGATTCAGCCGATGGTAGCAACCCTGATTCTTTATACTGCAGGGCGTTCCATTGCAGCATGGATCAACAATAACGAACTTCCGGTAATCAGCGATCCGTCGTTTGGATACTTTGGTGGTTTTATTCCGGGAATTCCAATTCCGACTCCGTTTTTTATTGCGGTAGCATGTATGATCGTTATGGGACTGGTTATGAAATTTACAAGCCTTGGTTTGTATACGCAGGCAGTCGGTATTAATGAGAGTTCTTCACGATTAAACGGATTAAATCCGGCATTTATCAAGTTTTTGAGCTTTGTTATTTTAGGACTTTGTGTGGCAGTGGCAGCACTGATCAAAGTAAGTCGTATTTCCACAATTAACTATTCTGTTATTGCAAAAGATATTGAGATGGATGCGATCCTTGCAGTAGCACTTGGAGGAAATTCATTAAGCGGTGGCAAATTTAATCTGCCGGCATCTATTCTGGGTGCATATGTCATTCAGTTTTTAACCACAACACTGTATAAGTTCAACGTAAAATCCGAAGCAATCTCTGCTTATAAGGCAATTGTTGTTATTATCCTAGTTGTCATCAGTGCTCCGGTGGTACGGGAAAAATTTGCATCTTTTTCACAGAAGATGAAAGTAAGAAATGCAAAGGAGGTAGGCTAATATGAAATCAAAATCCTTAAAAAAGGTATCACTTTCCGATGCCAACCTGCTTTTGACAATCACCATCGTTGTATTTTTCCTGATGTATATCGGCGCGATGATTTTTGAGGGCGGCGGATTTTTAAAACCACAGACATTTTTTAATATTTTAAACGCCAATGGCGCATTGATCATTACAGCATGCGGACTTAGTCTGGTTATGATTACCGGAAGCATTGATATTTCAGTCGGCGGTGTCGTTGCACTTGTAAGTATGTGCTGCGCGGTATATCTGGATTTCAAGGGCGGAAATGTGTTTGTATCTCTCCTGATTGCACTTGCCATTGGTCTTGGATTTGGGCTGGTACAGGGATTTTTGGTAGCGTATCTGGATATTCAGCCATTTATCGTAACACTTGCAGGTATGTTCTTTGCAAGAGGTATGACTTCTATCGTACATACAGATCCGTTCAATGTACAAAATGAGGCATTTGTGAAATTGAAAGATACCCGTGTAATTGTTCCGGGAATGGGATCTGTCAACCGTATTGGCAAATATGTGAATGCATATGTGGAAATCGGTGTGATTGTGGCAATCCTGATAGTTGTGATTATGTTTGTCATGCTTCGCTGGACGAAGCTTGGCCGTTCGTTTTATGCGGTTGGAGGTAACCGCCAGAGTGCTCTTATGCTTGGAATTAACGTTAAAAAGACACGTTTTCTTGCGCATCTGCTGAGTGGGCTGCTCGCCGGTATTGCAGGCTATGTATATTTCCTGCATGTCGGTTCCGGTGCGGCAACACATGCAAGCGGAATGGAAATGAACGCGATTGCATCATCCATTATTGGTGGAACACTCCTGACCGGCGGTGTCGGAAACATCATTGGAACATTCTTCGGTGTACTCTCCCTCAGTACGATTCAGAATATTGTTTCCTCCGCCGGACTGGATCAGGCATGGTGGACAGGCATCACAATTGCAGCAATGCTTTGTCTGTTCCTGGTGATCCAAAGTGTCGTTCTTGCAAGAAAAAAGAGAAAATAGTTGAAAGGTGTATTGACAATTGTCGAATCAAGTGCTATGTTTTTTGTTAACGAAGAGTCATAGAGCAAATGCATAGAACAGAATACGATCACAATATACTTTTTTCCAGAGAGTTGTCGGGCGGTGCGAGACAACAGACAGATATGGTGACCATCCTCTGTGAGCTGTGGGCTGAATTCCGTCAGGACAGTAAGCTTCACCGGTATTCTACCGTTATCAGGAACCTTATTTCTGCAGAGGGGAGTCTGTTGAGATGAGAGTGAGTGGTCGTTTTATACGGCAAATAAAGTGGTAACGCGGAAGCATAACATAAGCCTTCGTCTTTATATACTGATAAGAGGTATATAGGGACGGAGGTTTTTTATTCCTGTTCCATTCTCTTTGCAAATATTAAGAAGGGAGTCGCCAAATGGCGAAAAAACAATGAATGGTTTAGTTATCGTATTAATTGCAATTGTGGTACTTGGTGCCGGCTATCTGTTATACGGACGCTGGCTTGCCAACAAATGGGGGCTGGATCCGAAAGCAAAAACTCCGGCTTATACGCATGAAGATGGACAGGATTATGTTCCTTCCTCCAAACTGACAGTGTTTGCCCATCAGTTTTCTTCCATTGCAGGTGCGGGACCTGTCACCGGACCGATCCTGGCATCCGTATTCGGCTGGGTGCCGGTATTGTTATGGCTGCTGATCGGAGGTTTGTTTTTCGGAGCCGTGCAGGATTTCGGTGCACTGTATGCTTCCGTTAAAAATGAAGGAAAATCGATGGGAATGATCATCGAGAAATACATCGGAAGAACCGGACGGAAATTATTTATGCTGTTCTGCTGGCTGTTTACACTTCTGGTTATGGCAGCTTTTACCGATATGGTTGCCGGAACGTTTGTCGGAAAAGGTGTGGAAGGGATGACAAAGGCAACAGGCTATGCGAATTCCGCAGCAGCATCCATTTCCATGTTGTTTATCGTTGTTGCCATCATCTTTGGCCTGATTCAGAAAAAGGTCGGGAAAATGAAAGAGTGGGTTCGCGCAGTGGTTGCCATTGCCCTGTTGGTTGTCATGTTTATCATTGGTATGAAACTTCCAATGTATGCGACAAAGAGTACCTGGATCTATATTGTTATGGCATATCTGTTCCTTGCCTCTGTCATGCCGATGTGGCTGCTCATGGAGCCGCGTGATTACATGACCACTTTCATGCTGCTGGGCATGATCATTGGTGCGGTTGTCGGTGTCATTGCAGAGCATCCGACCATGAAGCTGAATGCATTTAGCGGATTTAATGTAGATGGCAGTTATCTGTTCCCTACCTTATTTGTAACGATTGCCTGTGGTGCGGTATCCGGATTCCACAGTCTGGTTTCTTCCGGAACATCATCAAAGACCATCAGTAATGAGAAAGATATGCCGATGGTCGGTTATGGTGCCATGGTGGTAGAGTCACTGCTCGGAGTCATTGCACTGGTTGTTGTTGGTGCGGTTGCCGTAAACGGAACAAAGCCGGAGGGTACTCCGTTTTCTATTTTCTCTGCTGGTGTTGCAGGATTTTTCGAAAAATTCGGTATTCCGGTACAGGTTGCTACCGTATTTATGACGATGTGTGTATCTGCACTGGCACTGACCTCTCTCGATTCTGTTGCACGGATCGGACGTATGTCGTTTCAGGAGCTGTTTTACGGGGATACTACTGACACTTCCAAGATGCCGGGCTGGCAGAAAGTTCTGACCAATAAATATTTTGCAACAATTATTACCTTATTCTTTGGTTATTTACTGACTCTTGGCGGATACAATAATATCTGGCCACTGTTTGGTTCTGCGAACCAGCTGCTTGCAGCACTTGTACTGATTGCACTTGCGGTATTCTTAAAGACAACCGGAAGAACCGGCTGGACACTTTACATACCGATGTTTGTTATGCTGGCAGTTACGTTTACCGCACTGATCCAGAAGACCATTGCACTGGTTTCCAATATTGCCGGTGGTCAGGCAACTTTCCTGGTAGACGGTCTGCAGTTTATCGTGGCTATTCTTCTGATGGTTCTCGGTGTGCTGGTTGCATTCAGCTGTCTGAAGAAACTGTTTACTGCAAAGAAGCAGGAAGCATAAGCTATTTGTTCTGTTTTCTCCATTCCCGCGGAGAAACACCATAAATATTTTTAAAAGCACGGGAAAAATGAAGCTGATTTTCGTATCCGACAGCAGAGCCGACATCTGCAATGGATAAGGAAGTCAGCTTTAATAATTCCGTGGCCTTTACCATGCGGTAGTTCATAAGAAATTCCTGTGGGGAGCGACCGGTCGAGTTGCGGAAGATTTTTCCGAAATAACTCCGGTTGATGCCACATACCGCAGCGATATCTTCAATCGAAATAGTATTCTGAAAATTCTGTTCCATATAATTGATCGCTTCTTTTATATAATAGTCACTCATGCGCCCACTGGAGATCAGCGTTGCTGACTTTGCCGACTGCAGCAGATAATCCAAAAACAGATACAGATGCCCGATCAGATGGAAGGAGGATTCCTGCGGATGATTGACGATATAAAGCATTTCATCGGCAAGGTTTTCCCGTAATTCTTTGGAATGGGAATGATAAACGGGCGCGTCTTTGCACAAATCTGTGACACTTAAAGCCTCTTTTACACGTAAGCCGTCAAATTCGATCCACATATATTCCCATGGAAGCTGTTCATCGGCAATGTAAGTATTGATCTGCCCCGGGAAAATCATAAATCCCTGTCCGCTTTTTACGGAATAGGTCTGTGTATCCCCTTTTGCATTGTCTGCCATAAGTGTTCCGGTTCCGGAAAGAATGTAGTGAAACAGGTAGTGGTTGCGTGTTGCAGGTCCGAAAGAATGACCGGGATCACACTGTTCGTATCCAAACTGATACATGCACAGATCAATAAAATTTTCATTTGGAAAAATATTAAAAAATGTATTACTCATAAAACACTCCGTATATACCAAAATGCGATATTAGTATCTATTATAGCACAAAATATTGCATTTGGGTATAAAATTAAAAAAATATGGGTATTTAAGGACGCATAAAGGTATGTTATAATCAGATTATCAAAAAGGCAAGCGGATATATTTAAGAAAAGGAGAGAGGAATATGGCAAAAAGGAATATTTTCCGTGGTCTTGCGGCTGTGCTTGCACTTGGTATGTGTATGACAGGACTTGCTGGATGCGGAAACGAAAAAAGGGCGGATGGAAAAACGGAGATTGAAGTGGTTTCCTACAAACCAGAAGCAGTTAAGGCATTTGAAAAGATTGAAAAGCGGTTCAATGAAACACATGATGACATTCATTTGACGATTTCATCTCCAAATGAAGCAATGACCATTTTAAAGACACGTTTTATCCGGGAGGATTATCCGGATATCATCGCAATCGGAGGAGACATCAACTATTCCAACTTTTTAGATGCAGATCTGTTTGAGGATATTTCCGATCTGGATGAAGTCCAGACCGTAAAACAGGCATATCTGGATATGGATAAGGAACTGGAGTTTATTCCAAAGGATGGCACGTATGCACTTCCATATGTGGCAAACGCGGCAGGAATTTTATATAACAAAGATCTGTTTGAGGAAAATGGCTGGAAAGTTCCGACCACCTGGCAGGAATTTACCACATTGTGTGATGAAATAAAACAGAGCGGAACACTTCCGCTGTATCTGGGCTTTAAAGATACCTGGACCTGTCTGGCTCCGTGGAATGCGCTGGCAGTCGGACTTACCGATTCGGATACCTGCAATCAGGTAAATATGGGAAATACCACATTTTCCGATACGTATGAACCGGTAGCAGAAAAGATGCGTGCGCTTTTGGATTACGCAGAAAAAAATCCGTATGCATATGGTTATAACGATGCCTGTACAGCATTTGCCCGTGGGGAATCTGCCATGTATCCGATCGGAAGCTATGCGATTCCACAGATTAAATCGGTCAATCCAGATATGAATATCGGCTCTTTTACATTTCCTGCAAATGATGAGGAATCAGACAATGTATTAAATTCAGGAATTGATTTACAGTTTTCTGTGATGAAAGCATGCAAAAACAAAGAAGCAGCATATGAAGTTTTAAAATATCTGTATGACGATGAAACCATTCAGATTTATCTGGATGATCAGGGCGGAATCGCCTGCAAGGATGGGGATTTTGCAATTCCGGAAACACTCGAGGATATGCGTCCTTACATTGAAAATAACCGCATGGCAGATTATCAGGATCACCATTATCCGAGTGAGATGAGCGTGGATGCCATGATCCAGACGTTCCTGCTGGATACAAGCGACAATGCACAGGAAAAGTTTTTGAAAAAATTTGATTCCGGCTGGAAACGCTACAACCGGGATCTGATTCGGAAAGTACAGGATTATCAGAAAGAACAGGAGGATGCACAATGAAAAAGAAAATGTCAAACAGGGACAAAACATTCTGGGCGGTTGTCATACCGGTTGTGATCTTATTTTTTGCATTCAATACACTTCCAATGATCAAAGGTGTGATTTACAGTTTTACCAATTATAAAGGATACGGAACGTACGATTATGTCGGATTCCGGAACTATGCAGATCTGTTTACGGATTCCCGCGTGGGAAAAAGCTATTTGTTTACGTTTAAATATGCACTGGCAGGAACGATACTGGTAAATGTGCTGAGTCTGATCATGGCAGTTGGATTAAACAGTGCAATCCGTTTTAAAAGTGCACTGCGCGGTATTTACTTTGTACCGAATATTTTAGGAGGACTTGTCATCGGCTATATTTTTAGTTTTATTTTTACTTACATTCTCCCAACTGTGGGAAATGTGTTCCATATTGGATTTTTACAGAACAGTATTCTTGCAAGTGAAAAATACGCGTGGATTGGTGTGCTGATTGTTGGTGTATGGCAGGCAGTTGCCATGAATACCATTATTTATATTTCCGGTCTGCAGACCGTCCCGGAGGAAGTTTACGAGGCGAGTATGCTTGATGGAGCAAGTAAATGGAAACAGTTCTGGAAAGTAACATTTCCACTGGTTATGCCGTTTGTAACAATCAATCTGGTATTGAGCACAAAGAATTTTCTCATGGTATTCGACCAGATCATGTCTTTGACCAAGGGAGGTCCGGCACAGAGCACCGAATCGATCTCTTACCTGATTTATAAAAATGGTATGGATGGCGGACAGTTTGGATTCCAGAGTGCAAATGCAGTTATTTTCTTTATTGTGATTGTGGCAATTTCACTTTTCCAGATGACAGTCATGAATAAGAAGGAGGAGCAGTTATGATGAAAGAAAAACAGAAAACAAACCGGGTACTTACGATTGTTCTGATTTTGGGGACGGTTACCGTATTTTTTCCACTGTATATGGCAGCGATCATTGCGTTTAAGAAACCAAGTGAGATGACAAACGATGTGGCGGGTGCACTTTCTTTCCCGAAACAATGGAGTTTTGAAAACTTCCGTCAGGCAATGGAAGTGACCGATTTCTGGCGTTCTCTTGGAAACAGTTTACTGATCACTCTGGTAACGATCGTACTGGCAATTCTGATCCACTCGATTGCAGGCTATGTGATCGGGCGGGGCATGGCAAGAAGAAAAAGTTTCCGTTTTATCTATCTGTATATTGTCAGTGGTATGTTTGTTCCATTTTCCATCTTAATGATGCCTCTGGTAAAACAGACGGCACACATGGGACTTGGAAACCGTGCCGGTGTCATCGTGTTGTATCTGGTATTTTACATGCCAATGAATGTCCTGCTTTACAGTGGATATTTAAAAAATATTCCGGAAGCACTCGAAGAAGCAGCAGATATTGATGGGGCAAGTACCTGGACGACTTACTGGAGAGTGGTATTCCCGATGATGAAACCGATGCATGCGACGGTTGCGATTCTGACAGCCCTTGGAACCTGGAACGATGTTATGACACCGCTTGTGATCATGTCCGGAACCGGACAGAATACGCTGCCGCTTGCACAGCTTAACTTCCAGACACAGTTTGGAACCAATTACAATCTGGCGTTTGCCTCCTATATTCTGGCACTGATCCCGATCCTGATCTTTTATATGATCTGTCAGAAACAGATTTTGAATGGTGTGGCAAACGGCGCAGTCAAAGGATAAAAAATAAAACGAGGTGGCTTCTATGGCAATTATATACAATCCAAATAAAAAAATATTTACCCTGCATACGGCGCATACAACTTATCAGATGCAGGTTGATCCACTGGGATATCTGCTGCATCTGTACTACGGAGAAAAAACAAACAGTTCCATGGATTATGTCTTAACCTATGCAGACCGCGGATTTTCCGGAAATCCTTATGCAGCGGGCATGGACCGCACCTATTCGCTGGATGCGCTGCCACAGGAGTATCCGTCCCTTGGCACTGGAGATTACCGCAATATTGCACTGAATATCAAAAATGAAAAAGGGGTGGAAAGTGCAGATCTGCTTTTTAAGAGCTATGAGATCCGAAGCGGCAAGTATCAGTTACAGGGACTTCCGGCTGTCTGGGCAGATGAAAACGAAGCACAGACACTGGAAATAGTCCTTGCAGATGAAAACGCACAGGTTGAAGTGCATCTGCTGTATGGCGTTTTAGAAGAAACCGATATCATTACAAGGAGTGTCCGGATTAAAAATACGGGAACCGGACAGATTACGATCGAAAAGGCAGCGGCAGCCTGTCTGGATTTTGTACAGGGAGATTTTGATGTCCTGCGGTTTTATGGAAAGCATGCCATGGAGCGCAATCTGGAGCGCACCCCGCTGGGACATGGAACGATTGCGTTTGGCAGCCGCAGGGGAACATCCAGCCATCAGTATAATCCGGCAGTGATTCTGGCAGAAAAAGGGACAACAGAGACGGCAGGCAGCTGCTATGGCATGCTGTTTGTATACAGCGGCAATTTCTCCTGTGAGGCGGAAAAAGACCAGTTCAACCAGACGCGCCTGCTTCTTGGATTAAATGAAGAACTGTTTTCCTACCCGCTCGCGGCTGGAGAAACCTTTACGGTGCCGGAAGTCATTTTATCCTATTCGGCAGATGGATTGTCTGCATTGTCGCAGCAGTATCATAACTGCATCCGCAACCATGTATGCCGCAGCAAATATGTCCATATGCAGCGTCCGGTGCTGATCAACAGCTGGGAGGCAGCCTATTTCGATTTTACGGGAGATACGATTGTGGATCTGGCAAAAGAAGCCGCTTCCCTTGGAATTGATATGGTAGTGATGGATGACGGTTGGTTCGGGAAAAGAAATGATGACAATTCTTCCCTTGGGGACTGGCAGGTCAACGAAAAGAAACTGGGGGGCAGTCTGGCAGATCTTATTACCCGTGTGCATGAGCAGGGCGTGAAATTTGGCATCTGGATTGAGCCGGAGATGGTCAATGAAGACAGTGATCTGTACCGGGCGCATCCGGATTGGGCAATCCGGATTCCCGGGAAAAAGCCGGTGCGCTCGAGAAACCAGCTACTGCTTGATTTTTCCAGAAAAGAAGTGCGCGACTGTGTATTTGACCAGATCTGTGCCGTGCTCGATCAGGGAAAAATTGATTATGTCAAGTGGGATATGAACCGCAGCATGGCAGATGTTTATGCCGGAAATCTTTCCTATGATTATGTGCTTGGTGTCTATGATTTCATGGAGCGTTTGTGCAGCCGCTATCCGGATCTTCTGCTGGAGGGATGCAGCGGTGGCGGCGGCAGGTTTGACGCAGGAATGCTTTATTATTCCCCACAGATCTGGTGCAGCGACAATACCGATGCGATCAACCGCACAAGAATCCAGTACGGAACTTCGTTTTTCTATCCGGTTTCCGCGATGGGGGCGCATGTTTCGGCGGTGCCAAATCACCAGACCGGACGGGTGACAAGTTTCCATACCCGTGGGGTGACGGCGATGGCGGGAACTTTCGGTTACGAATTAAACCCGGCGCTTTTATCGGATGAGGAAAAACAGCAGATCCGGGAGCAGATCAAAACGTACAAGAAGTATGAAACGCTCATTAACGAGGGAACGTACTGGCGGCTGTCGGATCCGTTTACGGATGAAATTGCGGCATGGATGTCCGTCTCAGAGCAACAGGATCATGCACTGGTAAGCGTAGTGCGTCTTATGGCAGAGGCAAATCAGGCGACCGTTTATGTCCGCCTGCGTGGGTTAAAACCGGATGCCGTGTATCTGGAAGAACAGAGCGGCAGGCAGTATTCCGGTGCAGCACTGATGCATGCGGGAATTCCGCTTCCGCCGTTTACCGGAGAATATGAGGCATATCAGTTTTCTCTTACAGAGCTGAAAGAGGCTGGAACATTATATGAAAAAGTGCAGAAATGGTGTGACAGGAATGCCAAAAATCGAGTGGTCATCAGCCTTTACGGTGGTTCCGGTTCCGGAAAAACAACACTCGCAACGGCATTGCAGCAGTACTTTTTAAATGACGGAACGGGTTGTTATCTGCTCTCTGGCGATGATTATCCACACCGGATTCCAAAACGCAACGATGAAGAACGGATGCGTGTGTATAAAGAAACGGGGGAAGATGGACTGCGTGGATATCTCGGAACAAAGAAAGAGATTGACTTCGACCGGATCAATGAAGTGCTTGCGGCATTTCATGAGGGAAAAGATACGATCACATTGCGGCATATGGGACGGGAAGATGGCGAGATTTCATCGGAAGAAACCGATTTTTCCGGAATATCCGTATTACTTCTGGAGTGGACACACGGAGGCAGTGACGATTTACATGGTGTGGATCTGCCCGTCTTTCTGGAAAGTTCCCCAGAGGAGACCAGGGAGCGGCGTATCCGCAGAAACCGCGATGAGAATGCCGCAAGCCCGTTTATCTGCCGCGTGGTAGAACTGGAACAGGAAAAACTTGAAGTGCAGCGCAAAAATGCAGGATTAATCGTGGGAAAGGACGGAAGAGTTTATGAACCATAAACCGATGCTCAATGCATATCCCGACAGTCTTGGAGGAAATCTGGGAGATATTGTAACATTGCTAAAAACTGAGGCAATGCAGGATGTATTTTCTTCCTTTTACATTCTGCCGAGCCTGTATCATTCCGATCTCGACCGGGGATTTTCCGTGATCGATTATGACCTGAATGAGCAGCTTGCCAACCGGGAAGACCTTGACCAGTTAAAGAATATGGGGATTGACCTGAAACTGGATTTTATTTTAAACCATGCTTCCGCACAGTCCCCACAGTTTCAGGATCTTGTGGAAAAAGGGGAGGCTTCTGCGTACCGCGATTTTTTCATCGACTGGAACCGCTTCTGGGAAGGGCATGGAACCATGACAGAGGAAGGCTATATCCAGCCGGAGGAAAGCTGCCTGAAGCAGATGTTTTTCCGCAAACCCGGGCTGCCGATCCTGATGGTGGAATTTCCGGATGGAAAAAAGGTGCCGTACTGGAATACCTTTTATCAGGAAGTGCATGGCAGACACTATCTCGGACAGATGGATGTAAACATCCAGTCGCCAAAGGTGTGGGAGTTTTATCGTGAAACACTGGAGAAAATAGCTTCTTACGGAGCGGCGATCGTGCGGCTGGATGCCTTTGCCTATGCGCCGAAGACACCGGGAAAGAAAAACTTCCTCAATGATCCGGAGACGTGGGAACTTTTACAGAAGATTCATGCGCTGGCAGAACCTTTGGGACTTACGCTTTTGCCGGAGATCCACGCAGCGTATGACGAAAAAATATACCAGACGCTTGCAGAAAAAGGCTATGCGACCTACGACTTTTTCCTGCCGGGACTGGTCATTGATGCGATTGAGAACAGGCGCGGAACATACCTTGCGGCATGGGCGAAGGAAATTGTGGAAAAGAAGATCTCCACGGTCAACATGCTCGGCTGTCACGACGGCATCCCGCTTCTGGATTTAAAGGGACTGCTTCCAAAAGAGGAGATCCAGTCGTTAATTGACCGGATTGTATCCCGTGGGGGCATGGTCAAAAATTTACATGGACAAAAGAATCTGTATTATCAGGTAAATGCCACATATTACAGTGCACTTGGGGAATCGGATCAGAAGATGCTTCTGGCGCGGGCAATTCAGATGTTTATGCCGGGCAAACCGCAGATCTGGTATCTGGATCTGTTTGCCGGAAAAAATGACCATGAAGCGGTGCAGCGTGCGGGGGAATCCGGACATAAGGAAATCAACCGGACAAATCTTTCCGTTGATCAGATCGCGGAAGGACTGAAAAAAGATGTGGTTCAAAAACAGCTTGCGCTAATCCGTATGAGGAATACCCATAAGGCATTTTCGGAAGGTGCAGAGGTGACAATCTCCGGAGAGGAGAGTTCTCTGGAAATCCGCTGGGAATATGACGGGGCATATGCCGAATTGCATGTAAATTTTGAAGAGGGGACTTATACAATAGAAAGTAATTGAGAACAGAACGATATTACATGTAAAAAATAACATGAAAGCAAGAAGGAGATGCAGGAATACCGGTATCTCCTTCTTATGGGTTTAAATCCATAAGCTCATTGCCATGTTCCCGTAACCATTTGCGGGAAACCTTATAGTCTGGAAGCACACGCTCCACCTGTGCCCAGAAGCGTGGTGAATGGTTCATCTCCAGCCGGTGGCACAGCTCATGGACAACCACGTAATCCAGCACTTCCGGCGGTGCTTTCATCAGCAGGCAGTTAAAGTTAAGATTGCCCTTTGCACTGCAGCTTCCCCAGCGTGTACGCTGGTTTCGTATGGTGATCCTGCCATAGGTCACGCCGACAACCGGGGCATAAAACTGTACCCGTTCCGGAATTACGCGCAGTGCTTCATCTGCAAGCACCTGCAATTCCCCGGGATTTAAAGGTGCGGCTTTCGGGCGTGCAGCTTCCAATTTTTGTTTTTGTTCCATTTCCCGGAGATGGGCATACAGCCAGTCTGATTTTTCATCGACAAATTTACGGATCTGCCAGTCTGCCATCCAGTAAGGTGCCCTTACCAGAACCGATAAATCCGGACGGATTTCCAGTGCAACGGTTTTTCTTTTGCTTCGGATTATTCGAATCTGTGCTTTTTCCATTTCATTTCCATTTCCAACAATATATGTAAAACAGATGTTTTGTGCTATGTCATCATTGTACCATCATTTTATTGGAATGCAAAGGGGACAAACCAGGGGGGAGTTCTGAGTGTGGAAAAAGATAAAATTCGCATATTTTCGACAGAAACATTGCAGTGGGAGGAAAAAAGGCGTATGATAAAAATAGTATTTTAAAGCGGAATAAAGAAAGGAACAGAGAAAATGGAAGGACGAAAAAAAATGGAAGAGGTTTACCGAAAACTGAAGGTAGGAATGAAGTTGAAGTATGCATTTACTACCGTCATTGTAACGTTTGCTGTTGCTATGGTTGTTTCGCTTGTTTCCATTGTAATGATGAATGTGGATACTTATAAGTTTTACAAGGAAGCATATGCAAACAGCACATTGCAGATGGAAATCCGTAAAGATATACAGCTTGTGGGAAAATATATTTTGTGGTCGATGACAACCGATGATACAGCTTCCACACAGAGTTATCTTAATTCGGCACAGCAGTATGCAGATCAGGTTGGAAAAAATGTTACCACACTGGAGAAGTCTTTTCATGATAAAAAGGAAGTTGCGGAATTAAAAGATGCGATAGAAGAACTGAAAAAACAGCGGGTAGCGCTCATGGAACTGGCGCAGCAGAATAAAAATGACGAAGCTCTGGCACTGTTTAATTCCGATTATAATGATGCAACAGAGAAACTTCAGGATATATTGGTTGATATCGGAAAAGTGGCATCCGCAGAGGCAAAGAGTCAGTATACATCTGCCAGGGTAACGGGAATTGTGAGCATTATTCTGATGATTCTCATAGGAACAGGAGCAGTGGCTTTCTCCAATGTCATCCGGACCACCATTACCGGAATTATGCTAAAGCCAATTCAGGAACTGGAAGGTGCAGCTGAGAAACTGAAAGCAGGACAGCTTGATGTGGAAATAAATTATGAATCTCCAGACGAACTCGGAAAACTTGCCGGTAATTTCCGGCAGGCATGCAAAACTCTGGAGGTGATTGTGCAGGATACCAGTTATCTTCTGGGAGAAATGGCAGAAGGAAATTTCAATGTATCCAGTAATAATGCACAGATTTATATTGGTAATTTCAGACAGCAGTATGAGTCCATAAGCAAATTAAAACATGAACTGAGTGATACCCTGACACAGATTAATGAAGCATCTGAGCAGGTGGCATCCGGTTCCGGGCAGCTGGCAGGCGGGGCACAGGCTTTGGCAGAAGGTGCCACCGATCAGGCAGGTGCAGTAGAAGAACTAACAGCAACGGTAGAGAGTGTCAGCGGAATTGCAGAATCCAGCGCAGAGAGCGCTTCCGGGGCTTACCAGATGGTACGCACTGCCGTAGAACAGGCAGATCAAAGCAGAGAAGAATTACAGGCATTGACCAATGCCATGGAGCGGATCAGCAGTACCTCACAGGAAATCCAAAACATCATCGGTTCCATCGAGGAGATTGCAAGTCAGACCAACCTGTTGTCCCTGAATGCTTCCATTGAGGCAGCACGTGCCGGGGAAGCCGGAAAAGGTTTTGCGGTTGTGGCAGATCAGATCGGAAAACTGGCGGGTGACAGTGCACAGGCGGCAGTCAATACTCGCGATCTGATTGAAAAATCTCTGCAGGAAATTGAAAACGGAAACCAGATTACAGAAAAGACGGTTGCTGCATTAAATAAGATTCTTGAATCCATGAATGATTTTGCGAATGCGGCAAAGGGCGCCAGCGAGAGTTCTACTGAGCAGGCAGATATGTTAAAGCAGATCGAGCAGGGAATCGAGCAGATTTCCAGTGTCGTACAGAGCAACTCCGCAGCTGCGGAAGAGACTTCTGCAACAAGCCAGGAGCTTTCCGCACAGTCGGAAGGACTGAAAAATCTGGTTGGCAGGTTTAAGCTGGCAGAGTAGGAGAACATAATAAAAAGGAATCCTGTCCGGAAAGATATCCGGACAGGGTTCCTTTTTTTGTAACCTTTCCGATTTTTCGTTTGTATTATTAGTGAAAGGCCTTTGAAAATGAAACATAAAGGAGCGGCTCATGAGACAATCAGTACAGGGTAAACGCATTTTTCCGGGTGGTCAGAATTCCTTCGTCCCGCATTTTGCCAAGCTCTTTGGAAAGCGCACTGCGGTCGACATTCAGATAGTCCGCCAGCCCCTGTCGGTCAAACGGAATCTTAAAATGATTGCTGCCGGCTTTTGCCGCCTGGTTTGACAGATAGACAAGCAGCCGCCCGCGGATCGTTTTCGGGGTTGTACAGAAAATCCGCTGGGAGAGCGCGAGATTTTTGCGCAGGGAGATCTGTAGCAGATTCCGGATAAATTTTGGCTGCCAGGTGCTTGCGGGATGCGGCGTGTGGACGAGAATATCCAGATTCCAGAATAGAATATCGGTCTGCTGGGCAGCAACCGCATCGACCATCAGTGTTTCGTGGGAAAATGCATAAGTTTCCCCGAAAACCTGTCCGGCACCGATGTTGCTCAAAATGCTTTTGCTGCCCCACAGGTCGAGATTTTCAATATTAACGCTTCCGGACAGCACCAGCCCGATCTCGTGCGTGGTGCATCCGGCAGACAAAATCACTTCATTTTTTTCAAAATGTTTCTGGCGCATACCGCCCAGAGCGAGCATTTCTTTATATTCTGATTCTTCCATGCCAAGGCACAGGGGATTTTTTAAATAGATCATGGGTTTCTCCTGATGTTATTTGATAAAATAAGTATATGCAAATTTGTGTCACAGGGCAAGAAAAAGTGAACCGCCCAATGGAGATTCTACTGTGAAAAATGAGGATGGAACGTATACATATACCGTGTATTGTCCTGTGAACATGAAATAAGAACAATAAATAATAATGAAAATTATAAAGAAAATAATACAATTTTTATATTGATTCTTGGCTTGTTCCTGCATATAATATAAGTGAAATTAAACAATGGAGGTGTCTGTTATGGCAATTGCATCTGATTTTTTACAGAGTCTTGTTCCAATTTCACAATTTAACAAAGGGCAGGCTGCAAAGATATTTGATAGACTTCGTTCCGAAAAAGAACTGATTGTTTTAAAAAATAACCAGCCTTCTGCAATTATTCTGTCACCCGAAGAGTATACAAGATTAACGGAGATTGAGGAAGATTATTTTCTTTTGTTGGAAGCAAATAAACGTTTGGATGATAACGGGAATAAAGAGACCGTTTCATATGATTCAGTGATGAAACATTTGGGCATCAGTGAAGCAGAACTTTTGGAAGCGGAGGATGCAGATATCGAATGATATGGAGTATTGAGTTTTTAGAGGAAGCGGAAAAGGATATGAAAAAACTTGACCATTCAGCTCAGATACAGGTGTTAAAAGGAATTAAAAAAGTCAGCCAGAATCCGTTGTCAGTGAGGGAAGGTGGATATGGGAAACCATTCCGGGCAGACATTTCATGTCCGGTGCAGAAAATACGGCAGTTCTCGCTTTATGTCGTGGTTTTTGCCGGAAAAAACAGGTATTGTAATCTGCGAAAGGAGGAGCAGATTTACATGGATGGAAAGCAAGAGGAGATTTCATTATGGATCAGAAAAAGACAGGTTATTTTTTAAAACAACTGCGCAATGAAAAGAAGCTGACGCAGGAGCAGCTTGCGGAAAAATTTCAGATCACAAGCCGCACGGTGTCACGCTGGGAGACGGGAAGCAATATGCCCGATATCAGCATGCTTTTGGAACTTGCAGATTTTTATGAAGTTGATATCCGGGAAATCATTGATGGAGAAAGGAAAAGCGAGCAGATGAATGAGGAATTAAAGGAAACCGTAATCAAAGTAACGGATTATACAGAGACAAACAACGCGAGGCTCTTAAAACGGGTACGGATCATAGGAATTACCGGTGTGATCACAATACTGATTGCAATGGTCATGGACGCAGGTGGACTGGCAGTGTCTCCGTTTTGGGAAAGTGTGAAGCGGGATCTGTATGCGTGGACGCTTGGCACGCTTATTGCAAACATACTGTATACAACGGGATGGCTCAAACGGATAAGTGAGAAAAAAGATGTCAGCAGAAAGATGCGGATAAGCGGTGTGGTATGTGCGGTCATTGTGATTATGTCACTGATTTTGCAGGCTGTTTTATAGAAAAACACATGACGGGAGGCAAAAGCCTCCCGTTTTTTATATCACACGCCCATTTTCTTCTGAAACAGGAAATGGTCGGACATCAGAAGATAATGAAGTGATTCTTTCATAAAAATAAAAAGTCTCCTTTGTTAGTATTCTAATTATTAGAAGCCTAATAAATAATATTACATAAAGTGAGAAATGTTAAATACAGGTTTTTCCACAAAAACAAATGCACAATATTGTTCAACATAACTAAAATTGTTTAAAGAAATCTAAAATAGTTGCATTTTATGTTCATCCTCTATATAATTTTAAATATAAATAAAATAATTTATAAAATTATAAAATATAGTGGAGAAAACATATGGATAAGAGACTGAAATTTAATGAACCCTGGATTCTGCAGAGAGCAGATCCGTATGTGTATGAAAAGGATGGCTGGTATTATTTTACGGCATCGGTTCCGGCATATGACAGCATTGTACTGCGCCGGGCAAAAAAACTGGCAGATCTTCCACAGGCAGAGGAAGTGGTCATTTGGAAAAAGCATGAGAGTGGTCCGATGAGCAAGCATATCTGGGCACCGGAACTGCACTATCTGGAAGGAAAATGGTACATCTATTTTGCCGGTGGTGAAGAAGAGGATATCTGGAAAATCCGTCCATATGTGCTGGAATGTCAGGGGCAGGACCCATTGGCAGATGCATGGGTGGAAAAAGGCAAAATGCAGCGTGCAGATGGGGATGAATTCTCGTTTGAAGCATTCTCCCTGGACGCAACCGTATTTGAGGATGCCGGAGATTATTACTACGTGTGGGCAGAAAAGGTTGGAGTAGGCAAGCAGATTTCCAATCTTTATATTGCAAAAATGGAGTCTCCGTGCAAGCTGGCAACGGTGCAGGTGCTTCTTACAACACCGGATTATGATTGGGAACGTGTGGGATTCTGGGTAAATGAGGGACCGGCAGTGATTCATCACGGGGATAAACTGTACCTGACATATTCGGCGAGTGACACAGGGGTTGCCTATTGTGTCGGTATGCTTACTGCAACCAGCGGAACGGATCTGCTGGATCCGTTAAATTGGAGAAAGGAGCGTCACCCGGTATTACAAAGCAGTTATGAAAAAGGAATTTACGGACCGGGACATAATTCTTTTACCAAAGATGAAGACGGAAATGATATCATGGTATACCATGCACGCACAGAAACAGAGATAGAGGGAAATCCTCTCTATAATCCAAACCGTCATGCACATCTGATGCAGGTTCAATGGGATGAAAACGGAAAGCCGGTGTTTGCGTATGATTAAGAAAAAAATGGTTCGTGTGTTGACCGTTGCAGGGCTTCTGGCATGCCTTGCATCCGGTTGCGCCTCCGGCGGTTCTTCCGTTGGGAAGGAGGCCGCAGCAGATGAGATAAAAAAAGGCGGATTTACGGTTGCAGCATCCTGTCACGATCCGCAGATCATCAGGAAAGGCGATACATATTATATGTTCGGCAGTCATATGGTAGGGGCAAAGTGTCAGGACCTGCGTAAATGGAATTATTTTGCAAATGGTGTTGATGCAGCGAATACACTGTTTGACAATTTGCTGACAGAGCCGTACGCTGCCTTTGATTTTGTCGGAAAAAACACAGATAATGGGTATTCTGTCTGGGCATCAAATGTAATTTACAATGAGACAATGAAGAAATATGTCATGTATTTCTGTACGACATCTTCTTATGTGAAATCGACTCTCTGTTTTGCAACTGCAGACAATATAGAGGGACCGTATACTTATGTGGATACGATTTTATATTCCGGATATGGAAAAAGCAATATCAGCGAAACGAATTTGTACGATGTACTCGGGAAAAATGCAGATATTTCCAGATATCTGGAATATGGTGGATACAACAATAAGGAGTGGCCAAACTGTATTGATCCGGCGATTTTTACCGATGCAGACGGGCGGATGTGGATGAATTACGGCTCATGGTCAGGTGGTATCTTTCTGCTGGAGATTGATCCCACCACTGGATACCCGATTTATCCGGTGGATGACAAGGATGCCGATCCGTATTATGGATATCGGCTGATTGGTGGTGGACATCACTCTGCTGAGGGTCCATATATCCAGTATGACGCAGAAAACGGCTATTATTATCTGTTTGTTTCTTATGGAGATCTGCAGAGTGATGGTGGGTATCAGATTCGGCAGTTTCGCAGTGAAAAGCCAACGGGACCATATGTGGATGTGGCAGGAAATACACTGCAAGATCAGGACGATCATTTCAATTATGGTTTAAAAATGATGGGGAATTATACATTCCCGAGTTTAAATTATACCTATATGGCACCGGGCGGTCAGTCCACATTTCAGGATGATGACGGGAAATATTACATTACATATCATCAGCGGTTTGACGATGGCACAGAGTATCATGAACCGCGTGTACATCAGATGTACACAAATGAGGATGGGTGGTTTGTTGCAGCACCATTTGCCACAATGGGAGAAACTCTCTCGGAAAAGGGGTACAAAAAATCGGATGTATCCGGTACATTTTATGTAGTAAACCATGGAACAGATATCAGCAGTAAGATTCGCGAAGCGGAGGCATATACGTTTGCGGATGGAAAAGTAACCGGTGGAGAAAAAAGCGGTACATATGAGGTAAAGGAAGGCACAGATTACATTACCATTACACTGGACGGTGTCGTTTATAAAGGGGTATTAATGGAAATGACCGATGAAGCGGAAAATCCGGTGTTTTGTTTTTCGGCTGCAGGAGACAACGAGGAAACTCTCTGGGGCGTACAATATATCCAAAAGGAGTAAAGAGATATGGCAAAGTTAATGATCAACAAAAATAAAAAAGAAGGTACCATTGCACCGGAGATCTACGGGCATTTCTCGGAGCATCTGGGCAGATGCATCTATGAAGGACTCTATGTGGGTGAGAACTCTGAAATTCCAAATGTCAATGGGATGCGTACAGATGTGGTGGAAGCACTTAAAGAGATTAAGATTCCGGTATTGCGCTGGCCGGGTGGATGTTTTGCGGATGAATATCACTGGAAAGACGGAATCGGACCGAAAGAGAACCGGAAGAAAATGGTTAATACCCATTGGGGTGGTGTGGTAGAAGACAACAGTTTCGGAACGCATGAGTTCTTTGAACTTTGCCGTCAGCTTGGATGTAAAACTTACATTAACGGAAATCTTGGAAGCGGAACCGTGCAGGAGATGTCGGAATGGGTTGAATATATGACATTTAACGGGGTGTCCCCGATGGCAGATCTGCGCAAAAAAAATGGACATGAGGAGCCGTGGACCATTGATTATTTTGGTGTTGGAAATGAAAACTGGGGATGTGGGGGAAATATGCGGCCGCAGTATTATGCAGATGAGTACCGCAGATATCAGACCTATGTGCGCAATTATGATCCGCAGAAACCGATCCAAAAGATCTGTGGCGGAGCAAATGTGGATGATTATGACTGGACAAGGAAGGTATTAGAGACAACCCATGATCACACCGTTCCTGAATTTCATGGATTTATGGATGGGCTTTCCCTGCATTATTATGTGCATCCGGAAGGCTGGGAAATCAAGGGAAGTGCAACGGATTTTGATGAAGAAGTGTGGTATAAGACATTAAAAAAAGCACTTTATATGGAAACTCTTGTGGAACGCCACGGAAAGATTATGGATCAGTACGATCCGGATAAAAAAATCGGAATGATCGTGGATGAGTGGGGCTGTTGGTTTACAGTTGAACCGGGAACCAATCCGGGCTTTTTATATCAGCAGAACACGGTAAGGGATGCGCTGGTTGCAGGGATCACCCTGAATATCTTTAATAAGCACTGCGATCGCGTGAAGATGGCAAATCTTGCACAGATGGTAAATGTATTGCAGTCTGTCATTCTCACAGAAGGACCAAAGATGATTAAGACGCCGACGTATCATGTATTCCATATGTACCGGCATCATCAGGGTGCAACGCTTTTGAACAGTACACTGACAGGAGTGGGCGAAACCGGTATAGGAGAATGGAAAGTTCCGGAGGTGACGGAATCTGTATCTGAGGATGCGGAGCATATCATTACGGTTACATTAAACAATCTTTCTGCGGATGAGGAAAAAGAAATAGAGATTGTGATCGCCGGAGATGAACACATATATTCTGTGAAGGAAGCAAAGGTTGTTTCGGCAGAGATGCACGCACATAATACGTTTGATGCGCCGGAACTTGTAAAAGAAGAAGTGTTTACCGCATATAAAAAGTGTGCAGATGGGATAAAAATCATGCTTCCGCCGTGCAGTGTGGTGGAACTGCGGCTGCAATAATGCAAAATGGACGGGATTATTATATGGAAGAGTCAGAACGGTATTGCAGAAAATGCGAACTGGCAAAACAATACGGGGGCGGTCTGGAGGAATATCTTTTGCGGTACCTTGCACAGCTTACGCCGGAAGAACAGGCAGAAGATGTAACGTATGCAAGGCGTCTGGCATGTTGTGGGAAATGCACATGGTATGGGGAGCATATGTGCCGTGCCTGCGGATGCTATGTGCAGCTTCGTGCTGCGGTAAAAGGACAGAACTGTCCCTATGAAAAATGGGAACAAGAAGGAGAGACGCATGATACACGATCCGGCAATATTTTATGATGAGGTTAGTGGAAATTATTATACATACAGTACAGGTGCTATATGCCAGAAATCAAAAGATCTGGTGCACTGGCAGGAAATCGGAAAAGTTGTGGAACGTCCGCCGCAGGAGTCGGTGGAATGGACCGGCAGTGAAGATATCTGGGCACCGGATATCGTAAAGGTGGGAAAAGAATATCGTCTGTACTGCTCCAATTCTAGCTGGGGTGTGCGCCAGTCCTGTATCTTTCTGGCAGTGGCAGACTGCCCGGAAGGTCCGTTCGAACCCAAAGGGTGTGTGCTTAAAACAACAGAAAAATTTCCGCAGAGTGTTACCAATGCAATTGATGCAAATATTATCGAGGATGCAAAAACAGGGGAGCAGTATATGCTTTATGGCTCTTTCTGGGGTGGCTGCCATGTATTAAAACTGAACAAGACTACAGGTTTTGCCGAAGAAGAAGGAATCGGGGTATGCATTGCACGACGCCCGAAGTGGCAGAGCGGCAGTATGGAAGGCCCGTATATGGTATACAATGCGCAGAATAATTATTATTATCTGTTTGTTTCCTACGGATCTTTAAAATCCGATTACAATATCCGGGTGGGAAGAAGCCGGAGTATCTGTGGACCATTTATTGATTTCCACGGAAAGGATCTGATTGCGGATGAGGATGAGGATAACAGCATAGGATTACTCGCCATGTGTGGATATCAATGGAATGAAGGGCAGGCATATATGGGTCCCGGACATAATTCAGTGTTACATGATGTAAACGGACGGTGGTATCTTGTATGTCATATCCGCAGGAAAAACTTTACACAACAGGAAGAACCGTCTGAGATGCAGATACGTGAAATTTTCTGGAGTGAGGATGGGTGGCCGTTTGTGGCAGCACAGCCCCTTGCGAAGACAGATACAAGAGACGGGATAAAGCCGGTAACAAAAGAACAGATATGCGGTTTTTATGAGCGGATCACGCTTGCGCCGGCACTGCCGCAGGGAATTACCTGTTCTGTGCCAATGAAACTTGCACCGGATGGATATTATGAGAACTGTTCTGTTCAGGGAAAATGGGAGTATACTGCAGATCACAGGGGCATGATTACATATGGACCTTATACGGAGGAGGTGCGGGTTTATTGTGGCTGGGATGCACAGCGGAAGTGTGAAACAATTCTGTTGTGCGGACTGCGCAGTGATGGTGTTGCATTCTGGGCGAAAAGAATCGGAGATCTGGTATAATGGATGCTGGTTAAAAAGGCTTTTGCATGGAGAAATAACATGCAAAGGCCTTTTTTAATAAAATTATTCTTCAATTGGTGCGTAATTAATGCTGACTTTAATATCCTGTCCATAATTACCGAAAGATTTACCGAAAATCGTGAGTCCTCCAACGTGTTCTGCATTGTCATTGACTGCCATGCGCAGCTTCATGCTGCTGCGATAGTCCAGATTAAAGTCCCGGGTGGTGACATCTGAAATCTGCAATCCGTCTATGAAAGTTCCCTTTTTATTGATCACAAGCATTTTTAACAATCCATACTGGTTCCAGTTCGGAAACCACCAGTCCGGAGTGAAAATACCGCGGACATCTCCGAAATCTCCCGGGGATGTCCAGGTGCCGATGCAGACATCATTTAAATAAAAACTGATATCGGATGGCCAGACGTTATTGATTCCCGGGGCTTCGGAACTGAGCTCGGCAGAGATTAAAATCTGCGTGATTTTCTGGGAACCTGGAATAAAGTTTGGAATTTCATATTCCACAAATCCCTTGGAAAACCAGAGAATATCTGCATTGTAGCGATCAGGATGTGCAAAGTAGCGCGTATCATCCACTTCACCGATCAGATGGGAAGCGGTAGCCAGCCCACAGGTCGGATAGACTTCATAATTGCAGTAATGTCCGACCTGAAGTTCTGCATTGTAAACATTCTGCGCTTCTTCCGGTGCGTCCAGATCAATGAGAATTTTATCCAGATGCAGAGTACAGATTTTCTGGTTTCCGTGCCCGCTGGAATCATTGGACGTATTGACAATTCCGCATGCCTCCAGTTTTTTTATATGTCCCGTCAGAGCACCGTTCGTAATGTTCAGTTTTGCTGCCAGTTCGTTCATGTTCATTTCTTTGTTTTCAATCAACAGTTTTATAATTTCAATCCGAACATCGGAGCCAAGTGCTTTAAAAATGTCCAGTCCATCATCCAGTGAAGTGATGTGAAGCATAAATTACCCCCTTTTTATTTGTTGTTTCATTTCTGTTTTATAAATTATAGTATCATTTCCGGAATGCGTCAACGCATGAGTGAAAGAAAAAGAATAAAAACGAAAATAATTTATAAAACACTAAATAACAACAATAAAATAAAATATTTTAGGAAAATCTAAAAAAACATGTTGACATACTTATTGGGCAATTATATAATGTAACCAATAAGACCTGACAAATTTTAAAATATTAGTTAATCTGCCGAATGATTTTTAAAGGCGCGTCGGAATCAGATGGTCAGAATAACGAACAGGGGAGCTTATATTTTATTTCATTATGATCAAGGTGGTTAAAAAGGAGAGGAAACTATGAAGAAAAAAATCATATCAACATTGCTTTGTACAGCAATGCTCGCAACAATGGTAGCAGGATGCGGAGTTGAAAAGAGTGATGGGGGATCAGACACAGAAGGCTCTGCAAGCTCCGTTGCAGAGATGAAAGGAACCGGTGATAATGAGATCAATATTCTTATTTATGCACAGGATCACGAAAAAGCCGTTTATCAGGAACTAATTGATAAATTTACAAAAGAGCATGCAGATGAGATTTCTACAGTAAACTTTGAGGTAACAACACAGGATGAATACGCAACGAAGATGACAGCTGCCATGACAGCGGGAGAACTTCCGGACATTTTCTATGTGGGACCGGAAGCAGTCAGAAGTTATGTAGATAACGGATATGTACAGCCGTTGGATGATCTCGTAGATGCTACTGCGGTTGACAATCTGTGGCCGGCGATCAAGAGCGCATATATGTATGATGGATCTAATATTGGTTCAGGATCGTTATACTGCCTGCCAAAAGATTTATCCTGCTTTGCATTTGCCTACAACAAAGATCTTTTTGATGAAGCAGGACTGGAGTATCCGGATCCGGAAAATCCATACACATGGGAAGAATTTGCAGATGTGTGCCAGAAACTGACAAAGGATAAAGACGGTGATGGCGAAATTGATCAGTGGGGTGTTGCAAATGCAAATGCATTTGGTTTTACTCCTTATGTATACGGCAATGGCGGTCAGTTCTTAAATGATGATCAGACAAAGGTAGTCATTGATGAAAATCAGAATTTTAAGGATGCTTTCCAGTATTATACGGATCTGACATTAAAGTATAAAGTAACACCAACGGTAGAACAGGATACTGCGCTTGGCGGATACCAGAGATGGCTGGACGGACAGGTTGCTTTTTATGCATGCGGTACATGGGATGTAGCAGCATTTATGGATGATGCAACATTCCCATACAATTGGGATTTATGTGGATGGCCGGTAGGACCAAACGGAGACGGAAAGTCCACAGCATGGCTCGGAACCGTTGGTTTCGCAGTTTCTTCACAGGCAAAGAACCCGGAATTATGTGCAGAGTTAATACAGTCCTTATCAACAGATCTGGACGGACAGAAAGAACTTTGCGGCGAGACATCCGGTAAGTCTTTACAGATTCCAAACATTATGGATTATGCACAGACAACATTTAAAGACAAAGTAAATGATGGAACAATTCCATATGCAAGCAATGTAGATGTTATTTTCGGATATATTGAGGGAAGTGACAAATATAAAGGAATCTTTACGGAAACAACCTACACTTACAACAGTGAATGGTGGGATACTTTCCTGGAAGGAATGCCGAATGTTCTGACCGGAGAAGTTTCCGTAGATGATTATTGTAAACAGGTAGCGCCAAAGATGCAGGAAGCACTGGACAACGCGATCGAATTACAGAACGCAGCAACTAATAATTAAGATTAAAACGGATTGCCCCTGTCATGGGGCAGTCCGTAGGAAAAGAGTGGGCATATGAGCGGAAAAACAAAACAACCGAAACATAAGATGTCGGCAATGGCGAAGAAAGAAGAAAGAACTGCGTGGCTGTTCATCGCCCTGCCTTTCCTTGGATTTTTACTTTTTATGGCTTATCCGATCTGCTTTGCAGTGTTTGCAAGTATGAGCAAGTGGACGGGAATGAACTCTCTGGTGGATAATTTCTGTGGATTGCAGAATTACATCAATATTTTTCATGATGAAAAATTCTGGAAATCTCTGCTTACAACCATTATTTATTTGATCGGTATTCCAATCGGAATGATCCTTGGACTGCTTCTGGCAATGGGAATGAACCGTAAGATTCCGGGAATCCGGCTGCTTCGGACAATGTATTATGTACCAGTAGTATCTTCACTGGTTGCCGTGTCTATTTTGTGGGCATGGGTTTATAATTACGATTATGGATTATTTAATTCAATCATCAAACTTTTGACCGGACATCATGGTCCAAACTGGCTGGGAGATGAGTTCTGGGTAAAAGTAGCTTTAATCATCTTCATGGTATGGAAAGGATTGGGAACTTCTATTATTCTTTATCTTGCCGGATTGCAAAACATTCCGCGTAACTACTATGAAGCTGCTTCCATTGATGGAGCAAATGGATGGCAGAAATTTCGTCATATTACCGTTCCACTGGTCTCGCCGGTTACGTTCTATATTTTAATTACCAGCCTGATTGGCGGTTTCCAGGTGTTCGTGGAAGTACAGGTTATGACGAATAAAGGTGGAACAAACTATAGTGCAGCAACCGTTGTTTATTATTTGTATGATAAAGCATTTTCAAACGGACAGTTAGGCTACGGATGTGCACTGGCAGTTATTCTTGCAATCATCATCTTCATTATCACGGCTCTTAATTTCGCGGGTCAGGATAGATGGGTGAAGACCATGGACTAGGAGGGAGTCATATGAGTTCAAAAAAAGATTTGGCAAGCTCCCGGCTTGTATCAAAAAAAGAGAAAATTTTTAACTGGATTATCTTTGTATTACTTCTTCTTGGTGCAGTTGTAATGGTTTTCCCGTTAATTTACATGATTGCGACATCATTCATGACAAAAAATCAGATTTTGTCCGGTACATTAACAATTCTTCCGGATCCGATTCTGATAGGAAAATATTCTGAAGTATTAAAAAAGGGACAGTTCATAAACGGTATATTTAATTCTCTGAAGGTTGCAATTCCGGTATTGATTATTGGCGGATTTACCTCCTCCCTCGCCGCATTCGGATTTGCAAAAATGAGATTTCGTGGCAAAAATGCATTGTTTCTGGCATTGCTGGCAACCATTATGATTCCGTTTGCGGTTGTCATGATTCCACAGTATGTCATGTTTACCAAACTGGGCTGGACCAATACTCTGCTTCCACTTATTATTCCGGGATGCTTTGGAAATGTCAGTATTATCTTTTTCCTTCGACAGAACCTGATCGGAATTCCGGATGATCTGATGGAAGCAGCAAAATTGGATGGATGTGGATATTTCCGTACGTTTCTTCAGATTTTTATGCCATTGATGAAGGGGGCTCTGGCAACGCAGCTGATGTTGTGGTTTATGGGAATCTGGAATGATTATCTTGCACCTACTATTTTCTTGAGAAGCGAAAAGAACTGGACATTGCAGGTGGTTATCCGTTCCTTCAATTCCTATTATGCAATTCAGAGTGATTATGCTTTGATCATGGCAGCATCCGTAATTGCAATGATTCCGACAATGGCATTGTTCTTTATTTTCCAGAGAATGATCATTGAGTCCATTGCAATCAGCGGTATCAAATAAGTAACAAATTATAAAATTCATCTTTTTCAATCCTCAACAAAATATAAGAAAGCAGTTCGTATAAAAATCGCTTGCGCGATACGGACTGCTTTTGTAGTATTATAACGAACAGACATTTATACATGGTAAAGGAGGCAGCGTATGCCAAAAGAAAATCCGGTGATTGCTTTTTTAAATAAGATGGCAGATTTGATTTTACTGAATCTGATTTTTCTGCTGTGCTGTATTCCGGTTGTGACGATCGGACCGGCAATTACAGCATTGTATGCAGTTTCATTGCGATCGGTACGCTATGGAGATGGGTATGTTATACAGACTTTTTTCCGGTCGTTTAAGCAGAATTTTAAACAGTCTTTTGTGGTGGGAATGATAGGCTTACTTTTTGTGTGCCTGCTTGTTATTGATTTGTTTTTCTGGCGCAATGTGGGACCTGCTTTCATGTCCGTATTTATGACAGTGGTGAGTGTATGTGTAGGCTATTTGGTTTTTATTGTGTTCTTATGGCTGTTTCCGGTGATTGCAAAACTGGAAAATCCTTTGCGTGTGCAGATAAAAAATGCAGCCGCCATGGCGGTTGCCCATTTTTTCCCATATACGCTGTTTGTAAGTGTGATAGTACTGGCGGCAGGCTATATGGCATATACCAGTATCATTACGGATGTGCTGCTGCTTCTGATGGGATTTGCTTTACTTGCATATGTATGTTCATTCTTTTTTTATAAAGTGTTTGCAAAATATATAGATGAGGAACCGGTGGGAGAGGATGACCCATTATATGGAAGCAGAGAGTAAAAAATATGAATTGAAATTTCCTCCCTTTAATGGTAGAATAAATGCATAGTTGCAGGCGTACAACGGTCGATTTTTTGTGCAATATGTCTAGTGATAAAGGCAGAACAGTGGAAGACGGGCGTTGAAATTTTCATTGTGGAAAGCACCGGAAACAACCGTGAAAGCCGAAATGATTTACATAGTATATGGAGGTTTTTTATATGGCAAGATTTACATTACCGAGAGATTTATACCATGGAAAGGGAGCACTCGAAGCCCTGAAAACATTCAAGGGAAAGAAAGCGATCATCTGCGTGGGCGGCGGCTCGATGAAACGGTTTGGTTTCCTTCAGAAGGCGGAAGATTATTTAAAGGAAGCCGGGATGGAAGTAAAACTTTTCGAGGGCATTGAGCCGGATCCGTCTGTTGAGACTGTTATGAAAGGTGCGGCAGTGATGCAGGAATTTGAGCCGGACTGGATTGTTGCAATGGGCGGAGGTTCTCCGATTGATGCGGCAAAAGCGATGTGGATTAAGTATGAATATCCAGACATCACTTTTGAGGATATGTGCAAAGTATTTGGTATTCCGGCACTGCGCAACAAGGCACATTTCTGTGCAATTTCTTCAACTTCCGGAACTGCAACAGAGGTAACGGCTTTCTCCATTATTACTGACTATGAGAAAGGAATCAAATATCCGATCGCAGATTTTGAGATTACACCAGATGTTGCAATCGTAGATCCGGATCTGGCAGAGACAATGCCACAGAAACTGGTAGCGCATACCGGAATGGATGCAATGACACATGCAATTGAGGCATATGTTTCTACCGCAAATTGCGATTTTACCGATCCACTTGCACTCCATGCAATCAAGATGATACAGAGTGATCTGATTCCATCTTATAATGGAGATATGGAAAAGAGAGATTCTATGCACAACGCACAGTGTCTGGCTGGTATGGCATTTTCCAATGCACTTCTTGGTATTGTACATTCCATGGCACATAAGACAGGTGCAGCGTTTGCGGATTATGGCGCACACATCATCCACGGCGCAGCCAATGCAATGTATCTGCCAAAGGTTATCGCATTTAATGCAAAGGATGAGACGGCAAAGAAACGTTATGGTGAGATTGCGGATTTCATGAAACTTGGCGGAAACACACTGGATGAAAAGGTGGAGCTTCTGATCGCACATCTGCGCAGGATGAACGATGATCTGAACATTCCGCACTGCATTAAAAACTATGGTGCAGACAGCTTCCCGACCGAGCAGGGATTTGTACCGGAGGAGGTATTCTTAGAGAGACTTCCGGAGATTGCGGCCAATGCAATTCTTGACGCATGCACGGGTTCCAATCCAAGACAGCCAAGTCAGGAGGAGATGGAGAAACTCTTAAAATGCTGCTACTATGATACGGATGTTGATTTTTAAAAGAAACTAAGCAAGAAAAGTCCTGCGGTTTTTGTATACCGCAGGGCTTTTTTTGACAACAGGTGCTTCAATGAACAAATGCGAGTGCTGATCGTGCAAAAGCACATTGGGTATATCAAAAACAGAACAAATATGGTAGAATATACGATATGTAATCTGAAAACAGATAGATAAGAAGATGACAAAAAGGGTTTGGAAATGAAAAAGAAGAATCCGGAGTTATATCGCCGGTAGGGAGGAAAATATTATCATGAGTGGATATCTGATCAAAGACACGACAAAGGAAGAAAGGATTGCACTGATTCGTTCCTGGCAGGAGCCGGATGACTGCGTGGGAGGAAGCGGCATGGATCTGTTTGATATGTATGATGCCTATATCCGTGGGGAGAAAGAGATTGCAGAGATCAATGGGGAATTTCAGGCATCCTATGTAAAAGACACCGAAGACTTAGAACAGCCGGAAGAAGCAAAATCCACTTCCGGAGAACTGACGCAGCTGACAAAGCTTCATGCGGAAGGTGCACTTACGGATGAAGAGTTTGCGGCTGCAAAGAAAAAAGTGCTTGGACTGTAGCGCACAATAATTTTATTATAAAAATGCAGTGGACGTAGAAATTGTCCGCTGCATTTTTTTATAGAAACAGTTCGTTAACAGGGTACAGTGCTTTTTCCCTGAATCAATATAGGGAGTGTGGTAAAACTCTGGATCAGCAGATCCGGATATTCCAGTTTGCGGATCATCATATTTCCGGCCTGGATACCCATATCATATACGTTGATGTCAATGACCGTTGGGGCAGGATCAATGATGCCTGCATAAGGGTAACAATCAAATGTAAGAAATCCCATGTCTTTTGGAATGGAAAGGGATAATTCGGTAATAGCACGGGAAACCCCAAGGGCAAGAGTGCTGTTTTCACAGACGACGGCCTGCGGAAGAGAGGCACGATCCTGCAATATAGGGAGAACGGCCTCATAGGCTCCGAGACGGGTTGCATTTGTATAACAGATCCTTTTGCTTGGAATATGATGTTTCTGGTTTAACATGCCTTTTAGAAACCCTTTCAGCCTTTGGCTGGAAAGAATGTCACTTTTCCGGCCCGCTACAAACAGTACATCGTAATAGTTACATGCAAGCATATGGGCGGCGGCATATTCTCCTGCCAGTGCGTGATCGGTGTCTATCCAGCAGAGCCGGCTTTCGAAATTGGGATGGCCGATAATAATATGTGGGACGTTGTCTTTGAGGATATGTTGTGCCAGAACTTCGTTGACCGCTGATCCATGGATAATCAGTCCATCGGCAGAACGGCGCTGTATTTCCTGAATGGCACGTTCGCCCGGATAGGATTCTTCTGAGGTATCCACAAGCGTAAGGGTATAATGGTGCCGTGTGAGTTCATGATGGACACCGGACATAATATCAAACATATGGGGATTCTGATAGGCAGTACCCTGCCCGAGATCCGTCAGGTAAACAATATTTTTGGCAGCCTGTCTGGCAAAGGAAACGGCACGGGCGTTGGGAACATAGTGCAGCTTATCAATGGCAGCCTGAACGCGTGCAACAGTTTCTGGTGAAATGGTCGTCCAGTGATTTAAAACTTTTGAAACTGTGGATTTAGACACTCCGGCTTCATTTGCAACATCGGATATTGTTATAGCCATATTTTTTCCTCCTTAAAAATGTATAAAACTAAAAAGATGGTATATCGGTTTCCTAACAAAGTCAATAGAAAATAAAGATAAAACGTTGAAAATATAGGAAAATATAAATAAAATAAAATCAGTCACAGCGGAAAACCGCAAAATAATAGCAATATATAGGAAAACAGTTTCCTGGGAGGGAGAAAACATGAAAAAAAGAATGGTGGCAATTGCCCTGGCGGCGGCAATGGTGATGACAACGTTCGCCGGATGTGGGGGAGCAGAAGAAACGGTGGAAACACAAAAAAGTGAAAATACGGAAAAAACGAGTGAAGATGCAGTAAAAAATCTGATAGCTTCCACAAAAGGAACCGTTACATTAAACCTTTGGTGTGATGAAACAGAAAGTTACCAGAAAACGATGAAGCAGTTGGTTGAAGATTTTAAAAACCAGTATGATCAGGTAGATTTTGATATTACAATCGGTGCAGTATCTACAGCTAATTGTAAGGATGAAGTTCTTGCAGATGTAGAAAAAGCGGCAGACGTATTTGTATTTGCAGATGATCAGTTATATGATCTGGAAAAAGCAGGGGCATTACAGAGTGTTGATGCAACATTTACATATGATCCAAAAGAAGAAAATGAGAAAGAGGCAGTGGAGGCGGCTTCCGTGGATGAAACTATGTATGCATATCCTCTTACCGCTTCCAATGGATATTTTCTTTATTATGATTCCAATTATCTTACCCCGGAAGATGTAGCTTCCTGGGACAATCTTTTGGCTGCAGCGCAAAAACAGGGCAAAACAGTCGGCATGGAAGTATCCGGGGCATGGTATTTGTATGGATTTTTTGCGGGAGCAGGGCTTGAAATGTATCGGAATGATGATGGCTCTAATACCTGTAACTGGAATGCTGCGGATACCAAATACAAAGGTGCAGATGTTGCTGCTGCGATCACGGATATTTGTAAAAACAAGGCGATGGTAAATTGTGTGAATGAAGATGCACAGGCTTTTGCATTAAATGGGGAGATGATTGCGGATGTCAATGGAACATGGGCAAGCAATGCGTTTAAAGAAGCATATGGTGATGGATATGCTGCCGCAAAACTTCCTACATTTACGGTAAATGGAGATCAGGTACAGATGGGATCTTATGCGGGATATAAGTTTGTCGGAGTGAATGCATATTCTAAAAATACCGGATGGGCGATGCTTCTGGCAGAGTATCTGACGAATGAACAGAGCCAGAAAACCATCGGTATCGCAACCGGAGAAGGACCTTCAAATATAAAGGCAGCAGCTTCGGAAGAAATTACTTCGGCACCTGCACTTGCGGCATTGACAGAACAGGCAAAATACGCAGATTTGCAGCGGGTAGGAAATAATTACTGGGATCCGGCGGCTGCACTGGGAGAAACATTGGTGGAAGGTACCTATAAGGATGCACAGAGTGTGCTGGATAAAGCGGTTGAAGGTATTACTCAGCCGGCATCCGAATAATGAATGCATATGAGAAGATATTGGAATGAAATAAAAACAGCGTGGGTACAGGGAAATCTCTGGACCCGCCTGTCCCTGCTTGTGATGGGGAGCGGATATTGTGCCTGTGACCGATGGGGAAAAGGAATTTTAATGACATTGATGGAAGTATTCTTTTTTCTCTTTACAGGGAGGGTATCCTGGCAGTATATCAGAAAATTAAATACATTAGGAACCGTGCAGAGAAAGGAAACACTGGATCTTACAACATTACAAAAGACGGTAAATCACTATGATAATTCCTTGCTGATTTTACTTTTTGGAGTGGTTGGGATATTGATCATAGCAGCATTTGTTGCATTATACGTGTCAAATTTTAAAACCGTATTCCGGATGCAGCAGATGAAAGAAAATGGGGAACATATTAATACCCTGAAGGAAGACTGCCGGGAACTGATAAACCGGAAGTTTCATGTGAGCCTGCTGGCACTGCCGGTTTTGGGGGTAATTCTGGTAAATGTGATTCCGATTATCTTTATGATATGTGTTGCATTTACCAATTATGATATGGATCATCAGCCGCCTACCTATCTGTTTACCTGGGTAGGGCTAAAAAACTTCCGCCAGTTGTTTACATCTTCTGCCACGGTAACGTTTGGGTATGCGTTTATACGTATTTTGTTCTGGACGTTACTCTGGGCACTTCTTGCAACATTTTCAACGTATTTTGGCGGGATTATGCTTGCAAAGCTGATCAATGACCGGCAGGTGCGTTGGAAGAAAATGTGGCGGACATTATTTGTTATAACAATTGCAATTCCGCAGTTTGTTACCCTGCTTCTGGTTGGAAAAATGTTTGGGGATTATGGAATTGTCAACAGTATCTGCAGTAAGACTGGCCTGACGGATCTGCTCAGACAGATCGGACTTGTGGGAAAAGGACTTTCTTATATTCCGTTTTTGACAAAACCGGGATGGGCGCATGTCATGATTGTGCTGATCAATATCTGGGTAGGGGTACCGTTCCAGATGCTGAGTGCGACGGGAATACTGATGAATATTCCCCATGAACAGATGGAAAGCGCGAAGATAGATGGGGCAAATGAGAGGCAGATTTTCTGGAAAATCACGATGCCATATATGTTGTTTGTGACAGGCCCGAGTCTGCTTACAGCACTAATTGCCAACATTAATAACTTTAATGTGATTTACCTGCTTACAACGGATTACGTTACATCCAACATGAATTATGCAAATTCCAATGCAAAAGAAGTAGATTTGCTGGTTACATGGCTGTTCAGGCTGACAAATGATTATTCCAATTATAAAATGGCATCTGTTATCGGCATCTGTGTATTTTGTATCTGTGCCGTGCTGACACTTATTGGATTTACGAGGATGATTGCAGGGAATAAAGAGGAGGAATTTCAGTAAATGAAAAAACAGTTAAAAATAGTTGGAAAACATATGCTGCTGGCTTTGTTGGCATTTATATGGCTGATTCCAATTGTATGGCTGCTGGTAACTTCTTTTAGTTCATACAAAGGCATTAATACAATGCATTTTTTCCCGCAAAGATGGTCTTTGGACAATTACATGCAGTTGTTTTTCCGGCCGGATACCGTTGCCAATTTTCCGGCCTGGTTTCGGAATTCCCTGATTATTGGAGCAGCGACCTGTGTAATTTCCACATTATTTGTGCTGATGGTAGCGTATGCAATGAGTTGCATGCGGTTTCCGGCACGTAAACCATTGATGAGTATTGCGATTATTCTTGGGATGTTTCCGGGAGTTCTTTCCATGATAGCCATTTATTTTGTAATGAAATTACTGGGGCTGACAGACAGCATGGCAGGGTTAATTATTATTTATTCTGCGGGTTCCGGACTTGGATATCTCATTTGTAAGGGCTTTTTTGATACCATTCCGGTTTCACTGAGGGAATCCGCAAAACTGGAGGGGGCATCGGAACTTTCCATCCTCGTAAAAATCGTAATTCCATTGTCGAAACCGATCATTGTTTATACGGTGATAAATGCTTTTCTGAATCCGTGGATGGATTTTGTGATGGCAAAACTTATGATCCGTTCAAAAAATCCGGCAGACTGGACGGTAGCAATGGGATTATACAATCTGGTGCAGAGAACCCTTGTGGGAGATTATTTTTCCGTATTTTGTGCGGGTGGTGTGATTGTGGCAATTCCTATTTCTATTTTGTTTATTATCATGCAGAAGTTTTATGTAGAAGGAATTACGGGAGGGGCAGTAAAAGGATGAAAAAAGAAGCAGTTTTACATGTACCGCTGTCGCAGTTCGCATATGCATATGATGAAAGAACAATTGTCCTGCGGCTTCGGGCGGCAAAAGGGGATTTAAAAAGTTGCAAAGTGTTTTATGGAGATCGTGTGGATCCTAAGCCACAGATAGAAACATTTGAAAAAGAGATGGTTTGTGCGGCAAAAGATGATTTGTATGATTATTTTGAAACTGTTATTCATGACAGATACAGCCGGTTGTGCTATTATTTCCTGCTCTGGGATGGAAAACAGGAACAGTATTATTATGAGCGCGATTTCAGCCGGGATATCCCGGAGAACCGGACAGAATTTTTCCAGTTTCCCTATATAAGAAGAGAGGATATGTTTCATATTCCGTCATGGGCGAAAGATATGGTGATGTATCATATTTTCCCGGATAGTTTTGCAACCGGTTACCGTACCATGGAGAAACAACCGAATGAACAGAAAATCGAGATAAAAAATGGGGAAAAAGCGATTTCGGGAAACCGGCTGGGAGGCACGTTAAGTGGGATAAAAGCGAATCTGGATTATCTGCAGCAGCTTGGAATTAATTGTATTTATGTAAATCCGGTGTTTGCCGCAAATTCGTATCATAAGTATGATACCATAGATTATTTTTCCATAGACCCATGCCTTGGAACAAAAAAGGAAGCAAAAGAACTGGTGGAAGATTGCCATGCACGGGGCATCCGTGTTTTGTTTGATGGAGTGTTTAACCATTGCGGACCGGATTTCTTTGCTTTCCGGGATGTTCTTGCCCATGGGGAAAAATCAGAATATCTTGATTGGTTTTATGGGATGCAGGCACCGGTTGACTATAAAGATCCCCCAAATTATGAAGCCTTTGCCTATGTAAAAGAAATGCCGAAACTAAATACTGGAAATCCAAAAGTCGAACAATATTTGATTAAAGTCGGAGTGTATTGGATACAGGAGATTGGGATTGATGGCTGGCGGCTGGATGTTGCAAATGAGATTAATCATGACTTCTGGCGGCATTTCCGGGCGGCTGTGAGAGCAGTTAAAAAAGATGCACTTCTTATAGGGGAAATCTGGGAGGATGCACAGTGCTGGCTGCTGGGCGATCAATTTGATTCTACCATGAATTACCGGTTTTCCTATTTATGCACAGATTTTTTTGCAAAAAGGACAATGTGTGCGCGGGAGTTTGATGAACAGATGACCAAAATGATTTACCGGTATCCACAACAGGTGTCAGAGATACAGATGAATTTTTTGGATTCGCATGACATTCCACGGTTTCTGAGTTATTGTGGCGGAGACCGCAGGAAACTTAGGCTCGCCTGTTTTTATCTAATCATGGGATATGGGATTCCTTCGGTTTTTTATGGAGATGAATGTTATCTGGATGGAAAAACAGAGACACAGTATCGCCAGGGGATGCGATGGGACACATCGGACACCTTTGCCGGGGATTTGAAAGAGTGGATCAGCTTCCGGAAGACGCATGAAGCATTGAAAAATGGCAGATATCGTGGCATCTGGATGGAAGATGGAGGATTGTATGCTTTCCTGCGGGAGAATAAAGAGGAAAAAGTTCTGGTTATTATCAATAATTCAGACGAACCATATGTCTGTGACGATGGATTCTGGTGCGAAACGGAACAAAAAATCTGTGGGTTCGTATTGGATAAAGTAAAACAATTGCCTGCAATGCAGGGAAAACCCTTCATTATTAAAAATAGATAGTTCAAAAAATGCTGCCTTACATGTAAAATGCAGGGCAGTATTTTTGTGCAATTCTTTTAGTGACATATGAAAAAACCTGTGTTACACTGACCGTACAAGTAAACATACATGGTACAACTTTAGTAGAGAAGCCCGGACAGGCTGTATCTGTTTTTTAAGAGGGGATATACATTATGGAGAGTATCACAGGAGGAAACACACCAAAATATCAGGAACTGACAGAACAGCTGCGTTTGCAGATCGTCTCCGGGGAGATTGCACCGGGGCAGAAACTGCCATCGGAAAATACGCTTTCCGCACAGTATCAGGTCAGCCGTCAGACGGTGCGCAAGGCATTGGCGATTTTACAGAATGAAGGATATATTTACGCAGAGCACGGGCGCGGTACATTCTGTTCGGAAATGATGCGGCACGCACATCCGTCCAAGAATATTGCTGTCGTAACAACCTATCTGTCAGACTATATTTTTCCCCGTGTGATACAGGGAATTGATGATGTGCTGACAGGTGCAGGGTACAGCATTGTCTTAAAGAACACAAAAAATTCGCGGACACGGGAAGCAGAATGTCTGCAGGAGATTCTGGGTAAGGATATCGATGGTGTGATTATTGAACCGAGTAAGAGCCAGATTTTCTGCCGGCATATGAACTTGTATGAACAACTGGAAAAATCGCATATTCCGTATGTGTTTATCCAGGGATGTTTTCCGCAGATGAGAGAAACACCGCATGTACTTCTGGATGATTTCCAGGGAGGATACATGATCACAAAATATCTGACGGATCTCGGTCACAAAAATATCGTAGGCGTATTTAAGGCAGATGACATGCAGGGGCAGAACCGTCATAAAGGATATGTCCGGGCATTGCAGGAGGCGGGGATTTTATATGATCCGGATAAAGTCGTATGGTTCCACACAGAAGACCGCAAGCTTCATCCGTATGAAGCTATCCGGGAAATGGCAGGAGGAACGCTTCGCGGGCAAATGGATGCGGTTGTCTGTTATAACGATCAGACGGCGCAGCTGGTGATCCGGGCATTGCAGGAGAACGGTCTGCGCATACCAGAGGATATTTCCGTAACTGGTTATGATAATTCCTTTCTGGCGAACCAACAGGGACTTCGGCTGACAACGATTGACCATCCGCAGGAAAAGCTTGGTGCCATGGCGGCGGAACTGCTTCTTTCCATGATTCAGAATGGAGGAAAGGAGCAAGGGGAGAGCGTTCTTATCCAACCTATGCTTATCGAGGGAAATTCGTGTATGGAACGGCAATAATAATTTGTGCAGTTTGACCAAAAAGATTTCGGATAAAACAAGAAAAGAACGACAATTTTGTTAATTTTTTGCATGAAAAACAACTTGTAAATACATGCATACAAGTTATAAACTTAGAGTATGAAAAATGAGCAATACGGAGAACAATTCTAAGGAGGAACGAGTATGCTGTTAAATAAGGATTACAAATTTTGGTTTTGCACAGGATCACAGGATCTGTATGGAGAGGAATGTCTGGCAAAGGTAGCCCAGCATTCCAAGCAGATCGTAGACGAGTTAAATAAGACAGGCGTTTTGCCATATGAGATTGTATGGAAGCCAACCCTGATCACGAACGAGCTGATCCGCAAGACCTTTAACGAGGCAAACAATGATGAGACATGTGCTGGTGTGATCACCTGGATGCACACCTTCTCTCCGGCAAAGTCCTGGATTCTTGGACTGCAGGAGTACAGAAAACCTCTCATGCATTTACATACACAGTTCAATGAGGAACTTCCATATGACAGTATAGACATGGATTTCATGAATGAGAACCAGTCCGCACACGGTGACAGAGAGTATGGTCATATCGTAAGCCGTATGCGTATGGAGCGCAAGGTTGTTGTCGGACACTGGACGGACCCGGTTGTTGTTGATAAGATTGCAAGCTGGATGCGTACCGCAGTCGGTATCGTAGAGAGCAGCCATATCCGTGTGATGCGTGTCGCTGACAATATGAGAAATGTAGCCGTTACCGAGGGTGATAAGGTAGAGGCACAGATCAAGTTTGGCTGGGAAGTAGATGCTTATCCGGTAAATGAGATCGCAGAGTCTGTTGCAGCCGTATCCCAGTCCGATACAAACGCACTGGTAGATGAATATTATGACAAGTATGAGATTTTACTTGAGGGCAGAGATCCGGAAGAATTCAAGAAACATGTAGCAGTACAGGCGCAGATCGAACTTGGATTTGAGCGTTTCTTACAGGAGAAGAATTATCAGGCAATCGTTACCCACTTCGGAGATCTGGGCGCATTAAAGCAGCTTCCGGGACTTGCTATCCAAAGACTTATGGAAAAAGGATATGGATTTGGTGCAGAAGGTGACTGGAAAGTTGCAGCCATGGTACGTCTCATGAAAGTGATGACCGCAGGTATGAAGGATGCAAAGGGAACTTCCATGCTGGAAGATTACACCTACAATTTAGTAAAAGGCAAGGAAGGAATCCTCGAAGCGCATATGCTTGAGATCTGTCCGTCCATCGCAGACGGTCCGATCAGCATCAAGTGCCAGCCACTTTCCATGGGTGACAGAGAAGATCCGGCAAGACTTGTATTTACATCGAAGGAAGGACACGGAATTGCAACTTCTCTGATTGATCTGGGCAACCGTTTCCGTCTCATCATCAACGATGTAGAGTGCAAGAAGACAGAAAAACCAATGCCGAAGCTTCCGACCGCAACGAACTTCTGGACTCCGGAACCGGATATTTATACAGGCGCAGAGGCATGGATTCTTGCTGGCGGCGCACACCACACCGCATTTACCTACGACCTGACTGCAGAGCAGATGGGTGACTGGGCAGCAGCCATGGGCATTGAGGCTGTATACATTGACAAAGATACCAAGATTCGTGATTTCAAGCGTGATCTGATGCTTGGAGAGGTATTCTACAGATAAAAGATAGGTAACACCTGCTTTTGTAAAATGCAAAGGCAGGTGTTTATGGCAGAAAGAGAGGTAGAAACAGTGGAAAGAAAAGACGAGATCGTGTCCGGGAAAACATTTCTCGGAATTGAATTTGGCTCCACACGTATCAAGGCGGTACTGACCGATGCGAACCATACACCAATCGCATCCGGCAGTCATGAATGGGAAAACCGCCTTGACCACGGAATCTGGACCTATACTATGGACGATATCTGGGGTGGTCTGCAGGACTGCTACCGGGATTTAAAAAAGGACGTAAAAGAGCAGTATGGCGTGACGCTGACAAAGATTAGTGCGATTGGATTTTCCGCCATGATGCACGGATATCTGGCATTTGATAAGGCTGGGGAGCTTCTCGTGCCGTTCCGTACATGGCGTAATACAATCACAGAGGAAGCAGCAGCCGCACTGACAAAGGAATTTTCCTATAACATTCCGCAGCGTTGGAGCATTGCCCATCTGTATCAGGCAATGTTAAACAAAGAGGAGCATGTGAAAGACATTGCATTTTTCACCACGCTTGCAGGATTTATCCACTGGAAACTGACTGGGGAAAAGGTGCTCGGCGTGGGGGATGCATCCGGAATGTTTCCAATCGACAGTAATACAAAAGATTATGATGCAGCAATGCTCGATAAGTTTGATGCGCTGGCAGAACCATACGGCTTTGACTGGTCACTCCGTGACATTCTGCCAAAAGTTCTTGTTGCCGGAGAAAATGCCGGAACGCTGACCGCAGAGGGCGCAAGGATTCTCGATACCGATGGCGAACTGGAAGCAGGAATTCCGGTATGTCCGCCGGAAGGTGATGCCGGAACCGGCATGGCAGCGACCAACAGTGTAGCTGTCCGCACTGGAAACGTATCCGCAGGTACTTCCGTATTTGCAATGATCGTACTGGAAAAGGCATTGAAGAATGTGCACACGGAGATCGATCTGGTGACCACGCCATCCGGAGAGGCGGTTGCCATGGCACACTGCAACAACTGCACATCCGATCTGAATGCATGGGTCAACCTGTTTGAAGAGTTTGCCAACAGTTTTGGCATGAAGATTGACAAGAATGAGCTGTTTTCCGTTTTATACAACAAAGCACTCGAAGGTGACGCAGATTGTGGCGGTCTTTTAGCATACAACTATTTTTCCGGAGAAGGAATTACCGCATTTGATGAAGGAAGACCTCTGTTTGCCCGCACACCGGATGCAAAATTCAATCTTGCAAATTTCATGCGCGTGCATTTGTTTACGGCACTGGGCGCATTAAAGGATGGTCTGGATATCCTGCTCAAAGAGGAAGGCGTACAGATCGACAAGATGTATGGGCACGGTGGTCTGTTTAAGACTCCGGTAGTCGGACAGCGCATCATGGCAGCAGCCATCGACACACCGGTTTCCGTTATGGAGACAGCCGGAGAGGGCGGCGCATGGGGTATTGCACTTCTGGCTGCCTATATGGCACAGAAAGAAGAAGGAGAGAGCCTTGCCGATTATCTGAGCAAGAGAGTCTTTGGCGGTCAGGAGGGCGTGACGGAAGATCCGGTTCCTGCCGATGTGGAAGGCTTTGACCGGTTCTTAAAACGCTACAACGAAGGACTTGCGATTGAGCGTGCAGCAGTCGAACATTTATAAAATAATAGTTACAGATAAGAAACAGGCAGAATCCGTCGTTTACAGCGGCGGATTTTGTGGATATAGAAAGGACAGAAAGCATGTTAGAAGAATTAAAAAAACAGGTTTACGAGGCAAACATGGAATTGCCGCGCAGAGGCTTGATCACTTATACATGGGGCAATGTCAGCGGCATTGACCGCGAGAGTGGCTATTTTGTCATCAAGCCAAGCGGTGTGGATTACGATAAACTGACACCAGACGATATGGTCGTTATGGATTTAGAGGGAAATAAAATCGAGGGTGATTTGAAGCCATCATCCGACACACCAACCCATCTCGAACTGTACAAAAAGTATCCGGATATCGGCGGTATCGTACATACCCATTCTCCGGAGGCTACTTCCTGGGCACAGGCAGGAAGGGATATTCCGCTTTACGGAACGACCCATGCGGATTATTTCTTTGGACCGATTCCATGTGCGCGTAGCCTCACACCGGAAGAGATTGACGAGGCATACGAGACCAACACCGGAAAAGTCATTATTGAAACCTTTGAGACAAGAGGCATCAACCCGGTTTACACACCTGGCGTGCTCTGCACGAACCATGGTCCGTTTACGTGGGGCAAGGATGCGGCAGAGGCAGTGCACAATGCCGTTGTCTTAGAGGAAGTTGCAAAGATGGCAACCCGTACCGAACTGATCAATCCGAAGGTGCAGCCGGCACCGGATTGTATCCGCGATAAGCATTTCTTCCGCAAGCATGGTGCGAATGCTTATTACGGACAGCAGTGAAAATTTATGATGGGGAATACCTGATCCCGGTAATTGTGGGATTTGAAGGCTCTTGAAGTATGAAATGTAAATCAGATAAAAACAGGGGAAAAAGAAATGCCTGTTTCTTTTTGGGGATTTTGTCGCTGGTTACGGTAGTATTGTGTCTTTCGGCATCATGTAATGCCGATAGAAGGAAGGCACAAAAATACGAGTATGGAGTATTCTTAAATGCAGACCGTACAGCAGTTCCAAAATTAAAAAATTACGAAATTGTTGTGATTGATGCACAGTATTTTTCGAAGAAAGATATCAGAAAATTACATGCTGGCGGTACAAAAGTTTACAGCTATCTTAATATTGGCTCTGTCGAAAATTTCCGGCCATATTATAAAACATACGAGCATCTGGCAATCGGGGATTATGAAAACTGGGAAGAGGAAAAATGGGTTAATGTTGCGGATAAAGACTGGCAGGAATTTATGGATACATTAGCCGGAAAATTAAAGAAAAAGGGAGTGGATGGCTTTTTTATTGATAACTGTGATGTATATGATTATGCCCATAAAAAGGATATTTTTGATGGGCTGACGGTGATTTTAAAGAAAATCCGGGCAATGGGGAAACCGGTAGTGGTCAATGGAGGAGATATCTATGTGACGGCATATCAGTCCCGTTATGGTTCTGCTGCGGATATTATGACGGGTGTAAACCAGGAGTCGGTGTGGAGCAGGATTGATTTTACAACCAAAACATTCCATACGCAGAAAAAAACGGAGCGGGAGTATTTCTGCCAGTATCTGCAGGCATGCAAAGCGGATGGAATGGATGTTTATCTGCTGGAATACACTACAGACCATAAACTGATCCGCAGGATTAAGAAGTATTGTAGGAAAAAGAAATATGATTACTATATTGCGGATTCGCTGGAGCTGGGTATTTAATACAATGTGTTTTTAAATTTGACTTTAAAAAGTAGATATCATACAATTACATTGTTGAAAAAATGCTGCTGGTACAGCTGGAAGAGCTTCATAAAGTTGTCACCGCTGTTCCAGTGAAATAACAGGAGGATTAGAACCATGGGAGTACATTCCATAGATGCAGAGGATGATCAGTTTGCGTATCGTTATGATACACAGTTACTGATCGACAGAAGAGACAGGGATCTTGATGAGGATGAGATCGCAGATTACATCACGGAAAATTTTGAGGGAAACAGTCTGATTGCGGCTGGAGATGAGGATCTGGTCAAGATTCATTTCCACACGAATGAGCCGTGGAAAATTCTGGAATACTGCAATACGGTCGGAGAAATTTATGACATCGTGGTCGAGGATATGATCCGGCAGGCAGCAGGGCAGCAGGGATAAAAGGCAGAGCGTCCGATACAGAATACTATAGTGTAACGCTGGAAATGAAAAGAGGTGCTGTCGCATCAGTAAATGATTGATATTTACTGGGCGGCAACACCTGTTTTCTTTTGATACCATGAAGTATAGAAGGCCTTCCTTAAATGAACTTTAAAAGTTTTAGACTATTTAGAAAAACTTTATTTGTCCCTGTGATACAGCTGCGTTACAATAAATATAACGAAGGGCGGATGGAGGAAATGATATGGCAAATACAACCAAGCTTGCACTTGAAGCATCCTTAAAAGAACTCCTGCGGACAAAACCGATTGACAGGATCACGATCAATGATCTGACGGAACATTGTGGCATCAGCCGTATGACGTTTTATTATCACTTTAAGGATATTTATGATCTGGTGGAGTGGGCATGTGTGGAGGACGGAAAGCGTGCGTTGCAGGGCAAAAAGACATACGATACGTGGCTTGAGGGAATTGCGCAGATATTTGAGGCAGTATTGGAAAACAAGCCATTTATTATGAATGTATACCATGCGGTTGCTCACGAAAAAGTGGAGCAGTATCTGTATAAGCTGACGTATGAACTGATCGTAAATGTCGTGGAAGAAAAATGCAAAGGTATTGCGATTGCAGACGGGGATAAACGCTTTATTGCAGATTTTTATAAATATGGATTTGTGGGAATTATGCTTGACTGGATCGACAAGGGCATGCAGGAGGATTACCATAAGATCGTTATGATGATGGGGACAGCACTCGATGGGAATATTGCGCGGTCGATTGAGAATTTTAAACAGAAATAAAAATTAATCAAAATGCCTGAAATGATAAAAATTTTATCATTTCAGGCATTTTGTAAATGGTATCTTTTCACAGAGATGGTAAGATAACCATATCGTATTTGTTCCACAAATGATCTGTCGTGTTACAGGTTTTATGATTTTATGGGAATTGATTTTGAAATGAATCAGAAACCTGTAACGAAGAAACACTAAATGAGAAGTATCCCAGGAATCAGAAAGGAGTTTTTCTATGTCAAATAAAAATAAGAAATTAGGACTTGGAATTGCAGCAGTTGCAGCAGCCGGTGCAGGACTTGTATATGCTGCACAGAAAACCAGCCAGCAGAAAGTAAAGAAGATTGCAAAGGCAGCACCACCGGTTGATTACCGCAACACCGAGCGCGGAAAATATGAAAAAAACAGCAAAGGCATTTATTACACCAATGGAAACTATGAGGCATTTGCCCGGCCAAAGAAACCGGAAGGTGTCGATGACAAAAATGCATACATTGTAGGAAGTGGACTTGCAGCACTTGCAACGGCATGTTTTCTCGTAAGAGACGGGCAGATGCCAGGTTCCCATATTCATATTTTAGAGGCAATGGATGTGGCAGGTGGTGCCTGTGACGGTATCTTTGATCCGACCCGCGGCTATGTGATGCGCGGTGGCCGTGAGATGGAAAATCATTTTGAATGTCTGTGGGATCTGTTCCGCAGCATTCCATCACTGGAAATCGAAGGGGCATCCGTGCTGGACGAGTATTACTGGCTGAACAAAGAAGATCCAAACTATTCACTTTGCCGTGCAACCGAAAACCGTGGTGAGGATGCACATACCGATGGTAAATTTAATCTGAGTCAGAAGGGCTGCATGGAAATTATGAAGCTGTTTATGACAAAGGATGAAGATCTGTATGATAAGACCATCGAGGATGTGTTTGATGAGGAAGTTTTTGACTCGACCTTCTGGCTATATTGGCGCACGATGTTTGCCTTTGAAAACTGGCACAGTGCACTGGAAATGAAACTGTATTTCCAGCGGTTTATCCACCATATTTCCGGACTGCCGGATTTTTCCGCACTGAAATTTACACGCTATAACCAGTACGAATCCCTGATTCTTCCGATGAAGAAATATCTTGAGGATGCCGGTGTGGAGTTTCAGTTCAATACCGAAGTAACGAACGTTATTTTTGATATCAAAGATGGAAAGAAAGTGGCAAAAGCCATTGACTGCAAAGTAAAAGGTGTAGAGACCGGAATCGTTCTGACCGAAAATGATCTGGTATTTGTCACAAACGGAAGCTGTACCGAAGGTACGATTTACGGCGATCAGAACCATGCACCAAACGGTGATGCCGAAGTGCGTACCAGTGGCTGCTGGAGTCTGTGGAAAAATATTGCAAAACAGGATCCGGCGTTCGGACATCCGGAAAAATTCTGTTCCGATATTACAAAGACCAATTGGGAGTCGGCAACCGTTACCACATTGGATGACAAGATTCTTCCATATATTGAGAAGATCTGCCAGCGTGATCCGCGCAGCGGAAAGACGGTTACCGGAGGTATCGTAAGCTGCAAGGATTCCAGCTGGCTGTTAAGCTGGACGATCAACCGTCAGGGACAGTTCAAGGAGCAGGACAAAGACAAAGTCTGTGTATGGGTATACGGTCTGTTTACCGATGTGCCGGGTGATTTTATCAAGAAGCCAATGAAAGAGTGTACCGGTAAAGAGATTACAGAAGAGTGGCTGTATCATCTGGGTGTGCCGGAAGATCAGATTGAAGATCTGGCAGAGCACAGCGCCGTCTGCGTACCGACCATGATGCCGTATATCACCGCATTCTTTATGCCAAGAACCAAGGGTGACCGCCCGGATGTCATTCCGGATGGCTGTGTTAACTTTGCATTCCTCGGACAGTTTACCGAGACGCCGAGAGATACCGTATTTACAACCGAGTATTCCGTGCGTACCGCAATGGAAGCGGTCTACGGACTGCTCGGTGTGGACCGCGGCGTGCCGGAAGTATGGGGAAGCGTCTACGATGTGCGTGAACTGTTAGACAGCAGCGTGAAGCTGATGGATGGCAAGTCCCCGCTGCAGATGAACCTTGGACCGCTCAATGTGATCAAGAAACCGCTTCTTGGTAAGATCAAAGGAACGGTGATTGAGAAGCTGCTGCGGGATCATGATGTGCTGCGGGATGGCATGATTTAAAAAAGATTTTATAAAGGGAAAAACGTCTGAGAATTTTGCATAAAACAAATCCTCAGACGTTTTTGATTACTGATGAGTCGGACTGATTACAGATAATTTCCGGATCAAGGAAATTTTCCTGCTTGGCAACAGACTGCAGGATCTCCATATTCTGCAGAAAAACCAGTTGCTGATAGGTGCGGATGGCACGGTTTAAGTTTTCTAAAGTAAGTTTCGGCTTTTCTTTTTTATTTTTTCCCATAGGTAATAACCTCCGTTTCAATCTGGAGATATTTTCGTATGAAGTTGTGTCTATTTGATGAAAATTGCGGGGAGGACACAAAGAGTTCACGAATCGACAGAAAATCAGATGTTACATGGAAGCCTGAAACCGGAATTCCCCATGATCTGCAAAGAATCCATAGACACCATGGTATTTTTCGACAACAGAGATCATACTCTGTACGCCGATGCCGTGGTTGACGGAATGGGATATCGGAATATCATCTGCAAAAACGACAGGTTGTTCATAACTGTTTTTTATCTGGATACATAACTGTGTATTTTTCTCATATACCTTAAGTGAAATATAGCGTTGGGACTGCGGGTTCATCTGCTGGCAGGCATGAAGTGCGTTTTCAAGTGCATTGGCAAATAAACTGCACAGATCTGTAATCTGAAAACGGGAAAATTCGGTCGCAGTAATGGAAATCTGCATTGGAATGTGGTTTACGGCAGCCTGATTGGCGTAGGAGGATACAATCAGATTGACCGATTCGTTGACACAGTAGCGAATGACAGAACTGTGTTCAAGATTGGTACAGATTTCGTGGATGTAGGAAGTCGCTTCTTTTGGGTTATTTTGATCCAGACAACTCTGGATGAAATTCATATGGTGTCGCAGGTCATGCCGGTAAATGGCTGCCTGCTGCTGGGAAGCGGAAAGCTGGGCAATTTCTTTCTGTGCCTGTGTGGCAGCCGTAGTAAGCAGAATATTTTCCCGTTCTGCTTTATTTTTTTCACTTGAAAATTTAAGCGAGAGAACAGACAGAATAAAAAAGGATACGACAAGAAAACTGTCCATAAAGTCAATAACGACTGCACCGCCCGTGTAGAGCAGATCCGTGTAGACAGTAAACGTGTATTCCAGGACATAGTATACCAGCGGAAGCAGGAAAAACAAAAGCAGTGTCGTGCGGCTTTCATATTTCAGCCGGATGATATACGGTGAGACAAACCGGATCACAAGAACAAGAAGCGGAATGGTAATAATGATGGAGGCAATGTTCGATACAACGGGATTTCTGTCAAAAAAGAAAGCAACAAAGGTGCCAAACCATTTGCGTGGCGTGCACAGCAGATATGCAGACAAAACGGAGATGGCAGAGATTGACAGATTCCGGTGAAACCGCAGGAAAATTAAGGTAATCAAAGGGATATGGATCAGAAACGGATAGCATTTGTAAAGCACCGACTCCCCCATGATCAGATAAAAAAGAAGCTGGGCAATGCCAAAGAAAAAAAGCGTCAGGACATAGACACGCTTATGATCGCAAAAACCGATGTCGGCAAGATACAGTGCCGCCACGATGCCGAAAAATAATACAAAAGCATAATTAACTAAAGAAAAAACGGATGAAAGTTCAGGCATAATTATTCCTCCATCTGAAAAGCGAGATAGTGTTTTTTGATATCGGCAACCCTGCGCTGTGCAAGCGGAACGTTTGTGCCGTTGTGAAGACACATATCCATTGTGCCGATTGAGCGGATATAGTTCATATTTACAAGGAACGAGCGGTGCACCTGAATAAATTCCCGGTGTTGCAGCAGGCTGTCGCATACGGACGAGAACAGTTCTGTGCAGACGATCTGTTCCCTTCCACTCGTGTAGTAGATAACTTTGCGGTTCTGGGCTTCCACATAGACAAGTTCAGACAGGGGAACTTTATGTACGCCAATCCGACTTTTTAGTACAAGAAAATGCCCCTGTTCCTGTGTTTTTGCCCGTAGGATGTCATCTATGGCAGCAAAGAAAGCATTGGAGGATACCGGCTTCATCAGATAATTGGTGGCCTTTACCGTATAACTTTCCACCGCAAAATCCGATGAGGTTGTAAGAAAAATAATATCGGCAGCATGGTCGAAAGTACGGATTTCGCGTGCAAGCTGCATGCCGGTCATATGTGGCATGAGGATGTCTAGCAGATAAATGTCGAATCGTTCCTTTGATGCCCGCAGGGCAAGTTCACAGCTGCTGTGATATTCTTTATATGTAAGCGAAATATTGTGAGTTTTCTGATAACTGTCCAAAAGCGACCGTATGTTGGTCAATTCTCTTTCATCGTCATCACACAAGGCAATTTTCATAGAGAATCTCCTTCGTATTCAATACATTTATTATACTGTAGCATAGGACAAATTACTATAGAAATCTGCTGTCATTTATGCACCGATAAAATCATCCGTCAGTTTTCCGTGTTTTTCATAGTTGGTGACCCGTGCAATGTGATTATCCGCATCGACAAAAACAACTTTCGGGTGATGTTCTTTTGCTTCTTCCGGTGTCATCTGTGCATAGCACATGAGAATGACATGATCGCCCACAGCGACCTGACGGGCAGCGGCACCGTTTAAACAGATCATGCCGGAACCGGCTTCCCCTGCGATAGTATAAGTTTCAAAGCGGTTGCCGTTTTCCACATCGACGATCTGTACCAGTTCATATTCTAAAATTCCGGCAGCTTCTAAGAGATCGGTATCGACCGTGATACTGCCGACATAGTTGAGATCCGCCTGTTTTACCACAGCCCGGTGAATTTTTCCTTTTAACATATTGTACTGCATGAGTAATCTCCTATTTTTCCACGATAAAGTTATCGATCAGTCTGGTTTTGCCAATGTATACGGCAATGGCTACAAGAATGGAACCTTCGAGTTTTTCGACCGGAGTAATGGTGTCAAAGTCAACGACATCCACGTAATCAATCTTGGCAAGCGGCTCTTTTTCAATCTCTGCTGTGATTGCAGACTTGATGACACAAGCGCGTGTTTCTCCGGCATCCACAAGGGCTTTTCCAGCTTTTAAACTGCGGTTTAACACAAGTGCCGCCTGACGTTCTTCGGCGTTTAAATAAGTGTTTCTGGAGCTCTTTGCCAGTCCGTCATCTTCACGGATGATCGGGCAGCCGATGATCCGGGTATCCACATTTAAGTCTTTGACCATGCGACGGATGACGGCAAGCTGCTGGGCATCTTTCTGGCCAAAGTATGCGCGGTCCGGAGTTACAATGTGGAAGAGTTTCAATACAACGGTCTGCACGCCGCGGAAGTGAATCGGACGGCTTTTTCCACAGAGTTCGGTGGTAAGACCATTCATATCCACATAGGAACAGAAGCCGTCGGCATACATTTCCTCCGGTTCCGGATGAAAGATGATATCTACACCTGCAGCTTCGCACAATGCAGCATCTTTTTTGAGGTCGCGCGGATAACTCTCCAGATCCTCGGTTGGTCCGAACTGCATCGGGTTTACAAAAATACTGACTACGACACGGTCATTTTCTTTTCTGGCTGCGTCAATCAGACTTTTGTGTCCTTCATGCAGATAGCCCATGGTCGGTACGAATCCGACGGTTAATCCATCTTTTTTCCATGCCTTTACGGCAGCTCTTACTTTACTGATTTCTCCATATATTTCCATTTTATAATCTCCTGATTTTCATTGTAATTTGGTTTTATTGTTATTTGACAAAAACAATGCGAATGATTCCGTAGGAATGTCTTAATATAATTTATTCAGAACGGTTTCATCCATTTTGAAGGTATGCTCAGCAGCAGGGAACGTTCCGGCAGCAACTTCTTCTTTATAAGTGCGGAATGCCTCACGCATCTGCTCACCGACCTGTGCAAACTGTTTGACAAATTTCGGTTTCATGTTGGAATACATGGCAAGCATATCCTGATAGACAAGTACCTGTCCGTCGCATCCGGCACCGGCACCGATTCCGATGGTCGGGATATGAATGCTCTCGGTAATCTTTGTGGCAAGGGCCTGCGGCACACATTCTAAGACAACGGCAAAAGCTCCGGCTTCCTCAACGGCACGCGCATCATCAAGCAGTTTCTGTGCGGCAGCTTCGCCTTTTCCCTGTACCTTAAATCCGCCAAAGGCATTGACAGACTGCGGGGTCAGACCGAGATGGGCACAAACAGGGATGGAAGCGTCTACGATGGCTTTGATCTGAGGGCAGACTTCTTTTCCGCCTTCCAGCTTGACTGCCTGTGCACGGCCTTCTTTCATCAGGCGTCCGGCATTGACCACTGCATCATAGACAGAAGTCTGATAGGACATAAACGGCATGTCTGTGATCAGCAGAGTGTCTTTGATGCCGCGGGCAACCGCTGCGCTGTGATGGATCATATCCTCCATCGTTACGGAGAGCGTGTCTTCGTATCCTAAAACGACCATTCCGAGGGAATCGCCGACGAGAATGGCATTGACACCTGCCTCATCAATAAGTCTGGCAGTAGAATAATCGTAGGCGGTCAGCATGGAAAGCTTTTCACCCTTGTCTTTTGCTTCCTGAAAAGTTACAACCGTATTTTTCATTTATGAGATCCTCCATTTTCTTTTTCCTGTTCATCAGCAAGTAAAACATGTCTCATGTTTTCATAATTCTGTGCTGGATTTTTTCCTTCTGCAATTGCCAGAAGCCGTGTGCCGAGCATGCGGTACAAAGCGGCATCTTCTGCGTTTAAACAGTGTAAGTGCTTTTCCACGGTTGAGACATCCCCGCGCTCAATCGAACCGGTCAGTGCATGGACACAGCCCTGCGAGAGCACATTTTCGATGTTCTGACGGACCAGTGCAGCAGTTGCCGCAACGGCTTTTTCGCGGGAAAATCCACAGTCTTCGAGAAGCCGGTACCCCGTATCAAGTACCGCGATCACCTGATTGCTTAAGATGCTGGCAGCTGCATGATATTCTGGCTTGGCTGCGGCATCAATCCGGCAGACTTCATTTCCATAGGAAGTGAGTAAGTCGGTGATGACCTGTACGGCATGTGGGTGGCCTTCCACGGTAAAAAATGCATGTTCCAATTGCTGGTATGATGAAAATTTGTTACTGAACGGTAACATTGGATGAACCGAGCAGCAGGATACCCCTGCTTCTTTGGCTCCAGAAAATGAATCGGATGAAAGTGCGCCACTACAATGACATATAATCTGATTCCTGTGTGACATGCCTTTGATTTCTTCCCATACGGGTACAAGGAGCGAATCGGGTGTCGTGATGAAGAGGATGTCTGATTCACGCACCAGTTGCTGCACCTGATTGAAACCGGCAGTCTGTGTAAACGCGGCGGCTTCTTCTGCGGCCGCGGCATTGGTATCATAATATCCCACAAGGTCTGCGTTTTTACTCCGGAAATATTTTCCAAGGGAGCAGCCTACGCGCCCTGCGCCTATGATTCCTGTTTTCATGCTACCACCTTCCTTCTGGTAATTAAATGGATCGGATCCTGTGTAACAGGTGTCCGTCGAAATCCTGTGTAAAGGTGACTCACATATTCATTTGGGGCGATACATCATAAATATACCGCAGTCGATACAGTTTCTGTATGAATACCGTTCAGAACCCACTATAACATAATCTTGGGAAAAACTCAAATAAAGTTAAAGAAAAGGCTTGAAAATCCGCATAAAACATGGTATAGTATATCCTCGTGATAACTATTTTTTCCTTGTTCACAGGCTATGTTCTGTGAGCCAGAGACCAAAAGGAGGTAACATTTCGCATGAACAAGTATGAATTAGCACTCGTTGTCAGTGCAAAGATCGAAGATGATGCGAGAACAGCAACCGTTGAGAAAGCAAAAGAGTATATCACTCGTGCAGGCGGTACTGTTACAGAAGTTGAAGAATGGGGTAAGAAGAAGTTAGCTTACGACGTTCAGAAGATGAGCGAAGCATTCTACTACTTCATCCAGTTCGACGCAGCATCTGATGCTCCAGCTAAACTTGAGCAGGATGTCCGTATCATGGACAACGTTCTTCGTTTCTTATGCGTTAGAAAAGACGAGCAGTAGTATAAGAAAGTAGGAGATTGTATGAATAAAGTCATTCTTATGGGTAGATTAACCAGAGACGCAGAAGTTCGTTACTCTCAGGGGGAGAGTTCCAGTGCGATTGCAAGATTTACACTGGCAGTTGACCGTCGGTTCCGCCGGAACAATGAGGATCAGACAGCGGATTTCATTAGTTGTGTTGCATTTAGCAAGACAGCAGAGTTTTTGGAGAGATTTGGCCGCAAGGGAACCAAGTTCGTTCTCGAGGGTCATATCCAGACAGGCAGTTATACAAACAAGGATGGACAGCGCGTTTACACCACAGATGTTGTGGCAGAGAACGTAGAATTTGCGGAGAGCAAAAATGCAGCTGGTGGAAATGCTGATTTCGGCGGTGCACCTTCTGCTCCATCACCAAGCGGAGCTGCCGGAGATGGCTTCATGAATATTCCGGATGGAATTGATGAAGAATTACCATTCAACTAAATGCTCCATAGAGCATAACATCATATAGGAGGTTAAAGAACATGGCTTTCAATAAAACAGCTGAAGGATCTTCCATGAAGAGAAGACCAATGCGTAGAAGAAAAAAAGTATGTGTATTCTGTGGCAAAGATAATGTCATCGATTATAAAGATATCAACAAGTTAAAGAGATACATCTCTGAGAGAGGAAAGATCCTTCCTCGTCGTATCACAGGAAACTGTGCAAAGCATCAGAGAGCTCTTACAGTTGCTATCAAGAGAGCACGTCATCTGGCTATGATGCCATACGTTTGCGAATAGACCTGGTAATACCAAGGGTTTCAGCGTTTGGAGACGTAGCGTTGACACAAGTTTGACACAACATTTGACCAACGATTCAGAAGATGGATCGTTGGTCTTTTTTTATGTAATGGCATAGTGACAATATCTAATAATGTTAAGTTGGTTTATTATGGGAAAGAATAAAATTATGGCATATTATACTTGATTAAGAACTATAGCAATGATACAATAATGCAAAATGTTGACATCAAATACATTTTTACTTTCTAAAATGTTGATAATACGCACTGGTAGAAAGAAATTTTGTTGATGGGGGTATTATGTTAAAAAGAAAAGCAATTGCTTCAATAAAAAACTGGGTTAACACAAAAAATAAAAAATGCCTTGTTGTACAGGGAGCCAGGCAAACAGGAAAAACATATATTATTGAACGGTTTGCAGAAGACAATTATGAGGAACTGCTTGAAATCAACTTTAAGCAGATGGTTTCTGCCGTTGACATTTTTTCCGGTGATCTTACAGTAGATAATATGGTTATGGCTATGCGTTTCCGCTTTCCTGAAAAGAAAATTCTGCCAGGGAAAACTTTGATTTTTCTCGATGAGATTCAGGAGTGTCAGGAAGCAATCACATCCCTTAAATTCTGGGCAATCGATAACAGATATGATGTTATTGTGTCGGGCTCGCTTCTTGGAATCGATTATAAACGTGCATCGTCTTATCCGGTCGGTTATGTTGATTATCTGAGAATGTATGGGATTGATTTTGAAGAGTTTCTCTGGGGAATGGGGATTTCTGAAGACATGATCGGAAACCTCTGCGGATATCTGGAATCAAAGACCGTGATACCTGAGGCGATTCATTCCCAAATGATGAATTATTACAGACAGTATATAGCAATAGGTGGTATGCCGGAAGCTGTACAGAAATATGTAGATACAAAGGATTTCAGAGAGGTTGATAAGATACAGAGGAGCCTCTTATTGGGATATCAGTATGATATAGCACATTATGCAACTGCGGAAGAAAAGGTAAAAGCAGAGAAATGTTATCTTTCACTTGCAAAGCAGCTGCTTGATAAAGAAAACCACAAATTTCAATATAAAGAAGTTGAGCATGGAGGCCGAGCACAAAAGTATTTTTCAAGTATTGAGTGGTTGCTTCGTGCAGATATGGTACATTTAAGTAAACTTGTGACGGATGTCAGATTTGATCTGGATGATTATGCAAGAGATGATTTTTTCCGGGCTTATACAACTGATTTATCATTGTTGATGGCGATGAAGGACTTTTCATTAAAACAGCATATTGTAGAAAACACTTTAGAGGGAAATTCCAAAGGCGGTATCTATGAATATGCAATAACAGATGCTCTGTATAAAAAGGGATATCAGTTATATTTTTATAAAAATGAGACAACGAAAAGAGAAATAGATGTAGTGATCCAAAAAGATGGAATGGTAGTTCCGATTGAAGTAAAAGGCGGAAATACGAGGGCAAATTCCTTAAAGTCACTTATGAAGAATCATAAAGATATTTCTTATGGGTATAAATTTGCAGATGGAAATATCGGTGTGGGCGAAGATGGTATCATTACATTGCCGCTGTATATGATTGCATTTATTTAATTCATCCATCTTCCACGTTTGGCCCCGCCTCAGATATGGGAAAGAGTTCTGCCAGCTTTAAGACCGGCTGCCTTTTGGGATAGCCGGTCCTTTTGCATGTTTCTAAGATAAATTAATCAAAGATGATCAGAGCCATAAATACAACCGGTTCATTGCCAATCGGTTTTAAAGCGTGTCCGCATCCGTCTGGTGTATAGGTTACATCTCCGGCTTTTACAGTGCGTGTGGTTCCGTTATCGTTATATTCTGCGGTACCGGAAAGAATGTAATACGTCTCACTTTCGTTTTTATGTTCGTGATAACCAAGAGAAGATCCCGGCTGAATGGTTACCTGTGCATACAGACCACATTTTCCGTTTAATTCTTTTTCTCCGAGGATGCGTTTGATGGTTACTTCGCCATCTCCGCCGGCCATGTTTTTAACTACTTCTGTTACTATTTCCATTATGAGTACCTCCTTGTGTAGTGGTTTATGCCATTACTATAGCATAGTTTGCACAAAAGATAAATCTTATTATACGGCTTTTGCCTGTGTCTGTCTGGTTCTGGCTTCGGTCATTGCATAAGGATCGAGAATAGAATCCAGTTCGCTTTCTTTTAACAGACCGTATTTCAATACAAGAGTTTTAACTGGAATATCTGTTTTTAAGGATTCTTTTGCCAGACTTGCAGCTTTTTTGTAGCCGATGTACGGACACAGGGCGGTGGTGATACCGACGCTTGCATCGAGAAGTTCGCGGCAGCGTTTTTCATTTGCGGTGATGCCGAGGATGCAGTTGGCGGTCAGAGTATTCACTGCGTGTGTCAGTGTGGTAATGGAGTCAAAAAGATTGTAAAAAACAACCGGTTCAAAAGCGTTTAATTCCATCTGACCGGCTTCTGCCGCCATAGTGATGGTCGTGTCGTGACCGATAATGTGAAACGCAACCTGGGAGACAACTTCCGGGATGACTGGATTGACTTTGCCGGGCATAATGGAAGAACCATTCTGCATAGCCGGAAGTGTAATCTCACCGAACCCGGCTTTTGGCCCGCTTGCAAGGATGCGCAGGTCATTACACATTTTGGATAAGTTGACCGCACATGCTTTCAGGCAGGAGGAAACGCGTACAAATCCGTCCAGATTCTCGGTGGCATCAAACAGATCGTCGGCCTGGGTCAGCGGGTAGCCGGTGATCTTTCCAAGGGTTGGTACAATATTATCCAGATAAAACGGGGACGTATTGATTGCTGTGCCGATAGCGGTTGCCCCCATGTTTACGGGATACATTTCCGTGCGGACTTTTGTAAGACGGTCACGGTCACGGGAAATCATGGTGGCATAAGAATGGAACGTCTGACCCAGACGCATCGGCACAGCGTCTTCGAGCTGTGTACGTCCGATTTTTACGATGTGATCAAACTCTGCAGCTTTGTCATATAATGCATCGGTTAAAAGGGAAAGGCTTTTGTCTAAAGGTTTGAGAAGATCGAGAACCGTTAATTTTCCGGCGGTTGGAATGACATCGTTTGTGGACTGTGCCATATTGACGTGGTCGTTTGGATGAACAATGGTGTAGTCTCCTTTTTTGCCACAGAGCATTTCGATGGCGCGGTTGGCAATGACTTCGTTCATGTTCATGTTGGCGCTGGTTCCGGCACCGCCCTGTATGCCGTCGACAATGAATTCTTTGTCAAACATGCCACAGACCACTTCGTTACATGCCGATTCGATGGCGTTGGCAATTTCCGGTTTCAACCTTCCGGCTTTCCGGTTGGTAATGGCGGCTGCACGTTTTATTTTTGCAAGGTTTTTAATGAAAACGGGGTGTAACCGGGTGCCGGTGATCGGGAAGTTTTCTTTTGCCCGTAAAGCCTGTACTCCGTAATAAGCATCTTCGGGTACTTCCATGGTTCCGATGGAATCTGATTCTAAACGCATGTATTCTTTCATAATTTGATCTCCTTATATTCTTCTGTTATCAGTTGTCTGTTTTTGTTTCTTTTCTGCGCGCTTTTTTCAATGGGACGAGAATAGCACTCCTGACATCAAAGGTAAATACTTTAAGCGATATTTGGAAAAACAGCCAGAAATTAAGAAATATAGACAAATAAAATAAAGAAAAAATAGAGGAAACCTAATAAAATAAGGCAATTTTACAGGAGTGGGATATAAAAAATGAGCTGCTATTGGGGATTGCAAATGTAAATACCTGTGCTATAATGACCTCATAATTTAAAAATGATTGTGAAAAGAAGGACACAGGCGTCTAAGCAGGTGTCCTTCTTTGCGTATTTATGGAAAAATCGAGGTTTGTGTCATGAAAAAACTGGATAAAGTAGATAAAAAAATCATACAGATTCTGCAGAAAAATGCCCGCACACCGCTCAAGGAGATTGCCGCACAGGTATTTTTGTCATCACCATCGGTGTCTGCAAGAATTGAAAAACTTGAACATGAGGGGGTGATCATCGGCTACACGGCAAGGGTAAATCCACTGTATCTTAATTACCATATTAAGGCTTTCATCAATCTGGAGGTGGAGCCACTACAGAAGCCGGTATTTTATCCGTTCATTGAAAAAATTCCAAATGTGGTGGAGTGCAATTGTGTGACAGGGGATTATTCGATGCTGATTGAGACATTGTTTGAGACCACGGCACAGCTGGATCATTTTATCAATGAACTGCAGCAGTTTGGGCGTACAAAGACGCAGATTGTGTTTTCTACATCTGTGGAACAGCGGGAAGTGCCGGTTGTGACGGAGGAGAAGTAGAGGCCGGTTGCATTCCTTATAGAATCTGGCGTATAATAAGATCACTGAAATAACAGAAAACAGGGATAATGATTGTGATGAAAGAGAATCAAGGCCGTAACATACAAAATGTATATCGGCAGATAGTGGAAATTTCAAAAAAATATCAGGTAAAAAAAGTAGTATTATTCGGATCACGTGCGCGTGGAACTAATATGCCAAAAAGCGATATCGATCTGGCGATTTATGGGTGTGCAGATTTTGGAGGGTTGTCAGATAGTTTAAATGAAGATCTGTGGTCGCTTTTAAAGCTGGATATTATCAATATGGATGATAAATACGTGTCATCTGAATTGGTATCCGAGATAGAGAAAGATGGGGTTGTTTTATATGAAAAAGTTTGATCAGTATGTTAGACATTTGCAGGTGCTTTGTCGGGCAGAACAGGAAGATGTATGGCTGGAAATGTTGCGTGATCGAAATGATGCCACACATATTTATAATGAAGAAGCAGCACAGCAACTGGTTGAAAAAATTCTGCATCAGTATATTGAAGTGTTTGTCTCGTTGGAACAGCAGATCCGTGCCCGGTATGGAGATGAGGTGTTAGAACAGCTATGATAAAGTGGTATCGTGCGTGTGTGAACTACATTCATTCTGTGCCGGAATATAACTGTGCACCCGAACAGGAACGATTTACGGAAAAAGCCGCAATTGCAGCAATACATAAATTAAAACGCTATTATGATGAAAAGCATTTTGTAAAAGATCCGGATTATATGGTGCGGATGGATCGGCTGCTTTCGGTGATTAAGGATCATGAGACGGATGAAGAGATGGATCAGTGGAAGATCTGGCTGAAATATTTTGTCACTATGGGTGGCGGTGAGTGGAATGAATTCTGGGGAGATGTGAAATAAGTAAGGGGAGAAAAATAAATTCTGGAAAGAGGTTAATGAGAACAATTAAATTTTCAGAAAACCTGTCAAATCAAATTTGAGGTTTATGATTTTTGAAAATATTTTACGAATCAAATATTTCAAAACGTTAAGATGTTACAGTTAAAAAGTCAATCATACAGAAAAATGATGATGAGAGATAATCTGCTTGCGAAATAAGAAAAAGGATGTTAACATAATAGCTATCGGAAAAGTTTGGAGAAAGAAAAATAAAAAGATCGGAGGTGAAAGAAGGATGACACAGGAAGATATTGTGATTTTATCACAGTTGTTAGATCAGAAATTTGAACCTGTATACACAAGGCTTGATTTACTGGAGAGTGATGTCAGGGAACTCAAAAGTGGAATGTCTGAAATAAAACAGAGAGTAGCCAGTGTGGAACAGAAAGTAACGGAACTGGATCAGAGAGTAGCCAGCGTGGAACAGAAAGTAACGGAACTGGATCAGAGAGTAGCCGGAGTGGAACAGAAAGTAACGAAGCTGGAACAGAAGGTAACGGAACTGGATCAGAGAGTAGCCAGCGTGGAACAGAAAGTAACGAAGCTGGAACAGAAGGTGACGGAACTGGATCAGAGAGTAGCCGGAGTGGAACAGAAAGTAACGAAGCTGGAACAGAAGGTGACGGAACTGGATCAGAGAGTAGCCGGAGTGGAACAGAAGGTAACGGAGCTGGATGAAAAGGTAACGGAACTAGATCAGAAGTTTACGGTACTGGATGAAAAGGTAACGGTATTGGATCAGAAGTTTACGGTATTGGATCAGAAGTTTACGGTATTGGATCAGAAGTTTACGGTACTGGATGAAAAGGTTACCGGTTTGGAATTGGTAATTGAAAATGAAACAAATGTAAATATCAGACGGATTGCAGAAGGGCATTGTGATTTAGTGCGTAATTTGAGGGAAGCACGCAAAGTAGATGATGAAAAAGAATTGCTTGCCATTCGCGTGACGGTGTTAGAATCTGATATGAGTAAAGTAAAACATCAGCTTGCAATTACATAATCTTGCGGATCGCGGTGCCTCGGCACCGCGACTTTTTAGGATGGGGAAAATATGATTACATTGAATGATTACTTATATTCGGGGGATACAGTTCTTCGCATTTTAAAAAAATACATAGCGGATTTACGTATTTCGGCGGTACAGAAACATAATGAAGTGGATTTAGTACATTGTAACTTTTTGATACAGATTATGAAACTTTTGGAACACAATGATTTCCTGACTTCGCAATCGCAGAAGATTCGTGAGTTTTATAAATATATGGCACAGGAATATCCATATTTATCTTTTACTTTCAAGGGACGAATTAAGTCGTTGATTCGCGCAGAGGGAAAGTTTAATGGATATATTGTGGAATACATATACGATTATTATGAAAAGAATGGATCATATCCGTCTGTGTCAGAAATCAAGGAGCGTTTGAACTGTTTTCGTGATTTGATCGCGTACCGTATTGTGATTTCCATGCCACGGTGTCATATGAAACAAAAACAGGATCGCAAGAAGGAAGAGATCAGGTATTTATATCGGATTGCCAATGTATTGCCACAATTTTTGGAAGAACGTGGATTTACGGCAGAGCCGACAGGTGGGGTTAAAAGAAGTAATTCTTTACTATTGGATGATGTTGTGCGCCCATATTACAGGGATTATATTGATGGGGAAAGTACAAATTCATATCGTTCGCTTCATATAACGTTTTTTGACAACAGTGCCCGGTGTTATATGGAAATGCAGCTTAGAACAAAAGAGATGGATGATATTGCAGAAATTGGAGTAGCGAATCATTTATTTTATGAAAAAAAACAGGAAACTTCCAGAGGACGGAGAGATGCGATTTTACAAGGCGGCTGTATTTATTTTGACGAGGCTTATGAGCGTTGTAGATTGTTACAGGATCTTGATCTGTCAGGGGTAGATGTAAATATGTTTACGGCAGTGAATAATAGCCTTATGAATGATGGATGTGGTCTTTTTCGGGGGCGGCTGATTTTGCCGTATGAGCATTTATCAAAATTCCAGAATGATATGATTGATTAAAGGAGCTGTAAAATAAGTCCCTAATATAAGAAACGCCAATTCCGGCAAATGTCGGTTTTGGCGTTTCTTTGTATTAACTTTTCTATGGCAATCCTTCCGCAGGCTTGTTTTATTTTATATATGGAACCGTTTAATGTCAGGTCAATGCTGAAATCAATCAGACCGGATTTAATACATTTTTCCGGTTCTTTTCTTTTTTTGATGTTTTCATTTTGGGAACCTTTTCCTTTTTGGAAAATAAGGTATGTTTTTTCTGCAATTTTCCACGAATTTCTGCACTTAACTGGCGGTAGCGTTCCTCCGTCATATCGTTTTGTTCCCGGATGAGATAGTTCATTTCTTTCAGGACGGTTTCACGGATTTCTTTGCTGATATCGAGTGTGAGAGCTTCGTTATTCTGTGCGATTGCGTGCCCTACAATGTCACTCATCAACTCCCGAAATTGTGCCATGCGTTCTTCTGCGGAAAGGGTATTTACAGGCAGGTTGGTTTTATCTGCGTTCTGTCGATCCGGTTTGGCTGCAGCTGTGGGATGATGTTCCCGGTTACATGTGGGCAACGGATCAGTGGCAACAGAATCCGGCAAGGAAATACCGGAAGCTTCCGGTTTTTTATTATGTAATATCATGCGGATTGCTTTTAGCTGATATCCTTTTTCTTTTAGTTCTTTGATTTTTTGAAATTCCTGTATGTTTTCTCGTGTATAGTATCGATGTCCCATCTCGTTTCGCGGGATGGTCAGGTCGAGTTCTTCTTCCCAGTAACGTAACACATGGGTTTCCACACCGGCCAGTGCGGCGGCATCGGAAATCATGTAACGTACTTTTTCCACGATAACATGTCCTCCTTTTGAGTTATTTATTTTGGGCGATTTCACAATCGCCTTTTGCGTTTATTATAACTTTTTAAAAAGGTGAGTTCAAACATTTTCCATCGTATTTTTCTGACATTTCTCGCAGTTTATAAAAATAGACCTTGACATTTGAGGTTTATAAGAATAAACTGAAGACAGGTTGATAGCTATAAACCTATGGAGGAGAAAAAGATGGAATATATAAAATTATGTGACAGTGATTACCGGTTTATGTGTGTCGTATGGGAGCATGCCCCCGTCAACTCCGGGGAACTTGTAAAGTTATGTCAGGAACAGCTTGGCTGGAAAAAATCCACGACTTATACGGTTGTACGGAAAATGTGTGAAAAAGGATACATTGCCAATGAGGATGCAACGGTTTCTGTTTTAATTCCAAAGGAACAGGTGCAGGCAGAGGAATCCCGGTATTTTGTGGATCGCACATTTGACGGATCACTGCCAGGGTTTATCACAGCATTTCTTGGAGGAAAGAAAATTTCCAAAAAAGAAGCAAAGCTGCTCAAGAAAATGATCGACGAGCATAAAGAAGGGTAGGGGCAGAGAATGGAGAAGGCAAGTGTAATTTTTCTGGCATTTCTGCAGCGGAATGGCATGGTGGCGGTTGTAATTCTCGCGGTGTTTGCAGTGCGCGCGCTTTTGCGGAAATGTCCCAAAAAATATTCCTATGCATTGTGGGCAATTGTTGGAATCCGTATGTTATTTGATTTGCCCATTGCATCAGGATGGAGTTTGTTTAATCTGTTTCGTCTGGTAAAAAGCAGATCACAAATGAGTGAGATTGCACACTACACAGGAGTATCTGGAGTGCATGCGCAAACGGCAGTACAGAATGTGACGCAGATATCTGCCGGTTCACGTGTGACAGGGGATGCAGCTTCTGAAGCTGGTTTGACAGGAGCTATGACGACCTCACAGAAAATTTGTGCGGTGTTGTTTTTTGTCTGGCTGATCGGGATATTTTTATTTTTAGGATGTGGAATGTATTCCTATATCAAATGCCGCAGTATGGTACGGACAGCAGTACGTTTAACCGTAAATGAAACATCTGGAAACGTCCGGCGGACCATAAAGATCTGGGAATGTGACTGTATTCCATCACCGTTTGTACTGGGAATTTTCTGCCCGCAGATTTATATTCCGTTTCGGATGAAAGAGGAGGAACAGCAGTACATCCTTGCGCATGAGAGCTGGCACATTCGCAGACATGATTCTTTATGGAAGCTGATTGCATTCGTACTTTTGGCTGTATACTGGTGGAATCCATTGGCATGGATTGCCTTTTTCTATATGACAAGAGACATGGAGATGAGTTGTGATGAGGCCGTACTTGCGCAGTTTGGAAATCAGATTAAAAAAGGATACAGCGCATCCTTACTTGCTTTTGCGATGGAGCGGCATCCGTATTCATTTGCCCCGGTTGCGTTTGGAGAGGCAGATGCAGGAAGGAGAATTAAGAACGTGTTGAATTTTAAAAAACCACATACCTGGGTGGCTGCGATTGCAACCGTTTTGGTTGCACTTGTGGCAGTAAGTTGTCTGACAAACCAGAAACCGTCGGAGACAAAAACAGAGCATACAACCGAGAAAGTGGATAGTACACAGCAGCCAGTGCAGGAAAATGCAGGAGCTGCGATAATAGAGCAGAATATCAGGGAATGGGCACAGGCATTTTGCGACCGGGATACAGAAAAAATTGTGCAGATGACATCCAAAGAGGTACAGTCGAATTTAGAGAAAATACATATTTTGTGGATGGATGGAGATACACCGTCATTTGGCTGGTCGAGTCCATGGCCATGGGGAGCCTTTGGCAGTTTCTTTGGTGGAACCGGAGAAGAAATGGATGGCTACTGGCTGCATGAAATCAATACGGAAGAACAGACTGCAGAGATTTTGTATTATGTGGAGTCATCAGATCCGCATGTGAGCGTGTGGATAGAGAATATCCATTATGCACAGGAAAATGGTCAATTTCAGATTACACAGGAAAAAATCAATCAGTTTGCTGACGGTCCGGATGCTAAAACGGATGGAATTGCATCTGCAGATGAGTTTGATACAGCATATGCGCAGGGAATCAGCGATACACAGATGGACTACTGTATAAACGGTATGGGTGAAGTGCTGAATAAGAATATGGTTCCAATTGGTGCATTGCTTGAGCCGACAGATGCAGCCCGGCAGCTTTTGAATTTATCGTCGGATAAAAAGCTTGTTTCCGTGGAAAAAGAATCTGAATCTGCAGATAAAACACAGGTCGGTATACAGATTACATTTTTAAAGGATGGACAGAAGCGGTATTTGTCTATGATCCAGCCATGGGGGAAAGAGGGAATCTGGGTTCCGGCAGAAGCGAAAGAAGGCAAGTAAAAATTGTTTGACAAACTGTGATTGTCTTTCTATAATAATATAATTATAGAATACAAGCGAAGATGGGAACAAGTACCAATGTGTGGAACGAACAGAAAGCAGCCGGTAGATGAGAGGCACACGGAAAGCACAGATGGATTTATGGAAAAGCCATAAACCGAGCGATAAGGAATCCCCCCAGCAGGCTGGGTCCCCCCTGCCACGGCTTATGGAACAAACATAAACCGGGCGATAAGGAATCCCCCCAGCAAGCTGGGTCCCCCCTGCCACGGCTTATGGAACAAACATAAACCGGGCGATAAGGAATCCCCCCAGCAAGCTGGGTCCCCCCTTACCGCAGGGAATACATCCCTGAGCTTTACACCGAACGCGCAGGCAAGTAGGCTGTAACGGAGTAGTGCCCGTTAGACGCACTGGAGTGTAGCTGCACTCGCGGAGGCTGGCTGTGTGAACAGCATGCGAATTAAGGTGGTAACACGAGAGATCCCCCTCGTCCTTATAATTAGGACGAGGGGATTTTTATTTGGATTTTTATAGATATGGAGCAAAGGGACATAAAGTCCCAGAAAAATCAAAAAAGTTAAATTACAGGAGGAAACCCAATGACACTTTACGACGAACTGGTTGCCCGCGGTCTGATCGCACAGGTAACCGACGAGGAAGAAATCAAGGAACTCATCAACAATGGAAAAGCAGTATTTTATATCGGTTTTGACCCGACAGCTGACAGTCTGCATGTGGGACATTTTATGGCGCTGTGTCTGATGAAACGTTTGCAGATGGCCGGAAATAAGCCGATTGCGCTGATTGGTGGTGGTACAGCCATGATCGGTGATCCATCCGGTCGTACCGATATGCGGCAGATGATGACACCGGAGACCATTCAGCACAACGTAGACTGTTTTAAAAAGCAGATGAGCCGTTTCATCGATTTCGGAGAAGGCAAGGCAATGCTGGTAAACAATGCTGACTGGCTGATGGATTTAAACTACATTGATGTACTGCGTGATGTTGGTGCACATTTTTCCGTAAACCGCATGCTGACAGCAGAATGTTACAAGCAGCGTATGGAAAAAGGATTAAGCTTTCTGGAGTTTAATTACATGATCATGCAGAGTTACGATTTCTACACACTGTACCAGAAATATGGATGTAACATGGAATTCGGTGGAGATGACCAGTGGAGTAACATGCTCGGTGGTACGGAACTGATCCGCCGGAAGCTTGGAAAAGATGCTTATGCCATGACGATCAATCTGCTTTTAAACTCTGAGGGAAAGAAGATGGGAAAAACACAGTCCGGTGCCGTATGGCTTGACCCGAACAAGACTTCTCCGTTTGACTTCTTCCAGTACTGGAGAAATGTGGCAGATTCCGATGTGTTAAAGTGCATCCGCATGCTGACCTTCCTGCCATTGGAGCAGATCGATGAGATGGACAAATGGGAAGGTGCCAAGCTGAATGAAGCAAAAGAGATTCTCGCTTATGAGCTGACCAAACTGGTACACGGTGAGGAAGAGGCTAAGAAAGCCAAAGAGGCATCCCACGCACTGTTTGCAGGCGGCGGGGTTTCTGCACATATGCCGACGGTTGAAGTGACTGCAGATGATCTGTACAATGACAAGCTCGATATCATGGCAGTTCTCGTAAAGGCTTCTCTGTGCGAGAGCCGTTCCGATGCACGTCGTGCAGTACAGCAGGGCGGAGTTTCTGTGGACGGTGAGAAAGTTACAGACATCAGTACCAGTTACACGCTCGACGAGTTTGCCGGAGAAGGAAAGGTCGTAAAGCGTGGTAAGAAGAAGTTTGCAAAAGTCATCAGTAAATAAAAGTTCGTATTGACTAACTCAAAGGCCGTTTGTTATAGTTTACCTAATTCATAGACAAAAGTATGTGAGGGAGTAGTTCGCACATTGTGTGACTTGTCAACATACCGGTCGCTTTGACCTGGCAAGCCTTAAAGGATGAGACTCATGTGCACCGGAAACCGTGGTTGCAGTCGCGGTTTTTGCTGGTGCGCATTGGGTCTCTTTTTGATATATAAGGGCAGAAGCACAAGGTATGAATTCCCTCTCAAAAGGAGAACATAAGAATGGTAATCGAGTTATTTCTGATTGGTGTCGGACTCTCGATGGATGCATTTGCGGTATCCGTCTGCAAGGGTCTTGGCATGGAAAAAATCAATAAAAAACACGCATTTCTGATAGGATTGTATTTCGGAGGATTTCAGGCACTGATGCCGTTTCTCGGCTGGGCACTGGGAATCCGTTTTCAGAAATACATTACTTCGGTCGATCACTGGATCGCCTTTTTCCTGTTGCTGTTTATCGGTGGAAAGATGGTGATTGAAGCAGTTCGTGATAAAGACGTGCAGGAAATTGGAGCAAAAGATCTGCCACTGGATCACAAAGAGATGCTGCTTCTTGCAGTTGCAACCAGTATCGATGCACTTGCAGTCGGTATTACATTTGCCTTTTTAAATGTATCCATCATGGAAGCCTGTCTGATTATCGGATGCACGACATTTGTATTATCGGTCATCGGAGTGGTTGTCGGTAATTTCTTCGGTACCCGCTACAAAAGAAAAGCAGAGATTGCAGGTGGGGTAATCCTCATACTTATTGGTTTGAAAATACTATTGGAGCACTTGGGCATTATTGCCTTTTAACACATTATTTTACAGAAAGAGGGAAAAGATATGACAGAATTTATTTCAACATGTTCCATGCCGCTGGCGGTTATTTTTTTGATTGTGGGATTTTTCTTTCTTGTCAAAGGTGCAGATATCTTTGTGGAGGGAAGTTCCAGCATTGCAAAACGGTTTCATGTTCCGGCCATCATTATTGGCCTGACGATTGTTGCCATGGGAACCTCACTTCCGGAGACTGCGGTTTCTGTTGTTGCAGCAATCCAGCATAAGAATACGCTGGCAATCAGTAATGTGGTCGGGTCTAATATTTTTAATATGATGGTGGTCATCGGTTTTTGTGCCATAATGACTCCGGTTGCTGTACAGAAAGCTACATTGAAACGTGATTTCCCATATTCCGTGTTTGCAGCGTTGCTGCTTCTGGTACTCGGTGGTGTGGGAATGAAACTGGGACGTTTTGACAGTGCTGTATTTCTGGTGTTTTTTGCCATATTTATCGGAACAATGATTCGTATGGCATTGAAAGCAGGAAAAGAAGGCGGGCAACCGCAAAGTGAAGAGATTGAAGCGGCAGAGGCACAGAAAGTAATGTCGATGCCAAAAAGCCTGTTGTTCCTTGTGGTTGGTGTAGCTGGTATTGTGATTGGCGGGGATGTCGTTGTAGACAGTGCCAGCAATATTGCATTGAAAATTGGAATGAGCCAGACGCTGGTAGGACTGACCATTGTTTCAATTGGAACCTCGCTTCCGGAACTTGTGACATCTGTTGTTGCAGCCCGCAAAAATGAAGTGGATATGGCACTTGGAAATGCGATCGGCTCCAATATTTTTAATATTCTGTTTGTACTTGGTCTGGCGGGAGTTATCAGTCCGATGCCGTTCTTGATGGAAAACATCATAGATATTATGATTTTGATTGTTTTGAGCCTGTTGATCTGGGGGTTTGCATGGACAAAAGAAAAAATCAGCAGAAAAGAAGGTATTGTGATGCTGGTTTTATATGTGGTTTATGTGATTTATATCTGCATGAGATAGAAACTTCTGTGACAGGATGAATTTTGGAAAATAGTTTTTACAGGGGACAGGATATCAGGACTTTAATTTGCAGAAGGTTTTTTGACGGGAACATCAAGCACGCGTTTTACAGCGCTTTGTAGTTCCGGATGCCGGCGATACATTTCGATGACATGCCGTTCATCTGCAGTGATCGGGAAGGATTTGTCTGCAGGAATGTGCAGGAGATTTCCGGTGAATGCGTCACTCTGATAAAGTTCACAGAGCAGCAGCAATGTTTCCGTGCGGGGATAGGCCTGATCGCTTTCCCATCCGTACACGGTTTTTTCGGCGACTGCGATATTGTACAGGTCATTCAGCTGTACAACTACGTCATGGATCGTCCAGCCACGATTTTTTCGCATCGTTTTTAAGGCTGCCCCGATTTGTATATTTTTCATGTTGGTGCTCCTTCTCATTTATCTTTGGCAGTTTTGTACTGGAAAAAACTGGATAAAAGCATATTAGTCTACGGAAAAACAGGTCAGCAAGAAATTCTTGGCATATAAGAAAATATTCTTGAATAAACAGAAAAACGGACGAATAGGGGATACTTTACAAATGGCGTGGAATTCGGTAAAATGGGGAGAGCGAATGTGAGATAAGGAGGCCAAAAACATGGCAGAAAATAAAGGGAAGTTTTATATGACAACCGCGATTGCCTATACTTCAGGTAAGCCGCATATCGGAAACACGTACGAGATTATTCTTGCGGATGCAATTGCGCGTTATAAGAGAGCCGAAGGCTATGATGTCTATTTTCAGACCGGAACTGATGAACATGGACAAAAGATTCAGGAAAAAGCAGAGGCAGCAGATATTTCACCGAAAGAATTTGTAGATCAGGTTTCCGGTGAGGTAAAGCGGATCTGGGATCTTGTGAATTCTTCTTATGATAACTTTGTCCGTACCACGGATGAGGATCATGAGAAATGTGTAAAGAAGATTTTTAAAAAGCTTTATGATCAGGGTGATATTTATAAGGGATCTTATGAGGGAATGTATTGTACACCTTGTGAGTCTTTCTGGACAGAATCCCAGCTTGTAGACGGCAAATGTCCGGACTGTGGACGGGAAGTGCAGCCTGCCAAAGAAGAAGCTTATTTCTTTAAGATGAGTAAATATGCAGACCGGCTCATTGATTATATCAATACCCATCCGGACTTCATTCAGCCGGTTTCCCGTAAGAATGAGATGATGAATAACTTTCTGCTTCCGGGACTGCAGGATCTGTGCGTATCACGTACCAGTTTCAGCTGGGGAATTCCGGTAGATTTTGATCCGAAACATGTCGTATATGTCTGGCTGGATGCACTGACAAACTATATCACAAAGATTGGATATGATCCGGATGGTTCCACAGATCAGTTTAAGAAGCTGTGGCCGGCGGATCTGCATCTGATCGGAAAAGATATTGTCCGTTTCCATACCATTTACTGGCCAATCTTTCTGATGGCACTGGATCTTCCACTGCCAAAGCAGGTATTTGGACACCCATGGCTGCTTCAGGGCGGGGATAAGATGAGCAAATCCAAGGGAAATGTAATCTATGCGGATGACATGGTAGATCTGTTTGGCGTAGATGCTACCCGCTATTTTGTATTGCATGAGATGCCGTTTGAGAATGATGGCGTGATTACCTGGGATCTGGTCATTGAGCGTTTCAACTCTGACCTGGCAAATATTCTTGGAAATCTGGTAAACCGTACCGTTTCCATGAGCAATAAATATTTTGGCGGTGTGGTCACATCCACAGGAGTCACCGGTGAAGTGGATGCAGATCTGAAAGCTGTTGTGACAGCAACCCGTGACCGTATTGCCGGGAAGATGGCAAAACTTCGTGTGGCAGATGCAATTTCCGAAGTATTTGCACTGTTCCGCCGTTGCAATAAATATATTGATGAGACAACCCCGTGGGTACTGGCAAAAGACGAGGCACAGAAAGACCGTCTGGCAGAGGTTCTTTACAATCTGACCGAGTCCATCACGATCGGCGCAAGCCTTCTGCACCCGTTCCTTCCGGAAACCGCAGAAAAAATCGTGGCGCAGTTATCGACATCATTGCGTGATTTTGATGAACTCAATCAGTTTGGTCTGTATCCGGATGGAACAAAAGTAACCGATGCTCCGGAGATCCTTTTTGCAAGAATTGACGCAAAAGAGATCCAGCCAAAAGTGGATGCCATTCAGGCAAAGCAGAAGGAAGAGTACGAAAAAGAGCAGAAAGCATTAAATGGCGGAGAGTCCGCAGATGAAGCAGTGATTGATATGGATCCGAAGGAAGAGATCACATTTGATGATTTTACGAAGATGCAGTTCCAGGTGGGAGAGATTCTCTCCTGTGAGGCAGTTGCAAAGTCAAAGAAGCTGCTTTGCTCTCAGGTAAAAATCGGAAACACTGTAAAGCAGATTGTATCCGGTATCCGTAAAGATTACACACCGGAAGAGATGGTCGGCAAGAAGGTTATGGTTCTTGTGAACTTAAAGCCGGCAAAACTTGCCGGAGTATTGTCCGAGGGCATGCTGCTGTGTGCAGAGGATGAAAACGGCACACTTTCTCTGATGACACCGGAGAAACCAATGCCAAGCGGTGCAGAGATCTGTTAAACAAGGCCGGAGGCATAAAAATAGGAGGCATAAACTATGGAAATCCTTGATGTTGTAGATGAAACCGGAGCACCAACCGGTGAAACCGTAGAACGCACAGAGGCGCACCGGGAGGGTGTGCGGCATCGTACATCACATGTCTGGATTGCCCGCAACAGGAACGGACGGATTCAGCTTTTGCTGCAGAAGAGATGTATGCAGAAAGATTCATTTCCGGGCTGCTATGATATTTCCAGTGCCGGACATATACCGGCAGGGGAGGAGTATATTCCTTCGGCAATTCGGGAGTTGAAAGAAGAATTAAATGTGACAGTGCAGGAGTCGGATCTGATTTATTGCGGACAGGTGCATAAGGATGTTGACAGCGAATTTCACAGACAGCCATTTCATGATCACCAGATTTCAAATGTTTATCTGCTCTGGCTGGATCGGGAAGCAGAGGAATTTGAACTGCAGACCGAAGAAATTGAGAGTGTGCGCTGGATGGATTATGCCCAGGTGCGGGGCATGGTGGCTTCGGATACACTTCCAAACTGTATCATCATGGAGGAACTTGATCTGATAGAAAGGCACTTCTTATGATTTTTGAGACACATGCACATTACGATGATGCAAAATTTGATACGGACCGGGAGATGCTGCTTGCGGAATTACCGCAGCGCGGCATTTCGCCGGTGATTAATGCAGGGTCTTCCATTGCGACGACAAAGACAACACTTTCGCTGGCGCAGGAATACCCTTTTCTTTATGCTGCGGTGGGCGTACATCCCAGTGACGTGGATGATTTAAATGAGGACACTTATGCATGGCTCAGACAGCAGACAACGCTGCAAAAGACAGTTGCCGTGGGTGAGATCGGACTGGATTATTACTGGGATAAGGAACCAGAGGTACAGCAAAAGCAGCGGTACTGGTTTGTGCGACAGCTTGCACTGGCGCAGGAAGCGGATCTTCCGGTGATTATTCATTCGAGGGATGCTGCAGAGGATACGATGCAGATCATGAAAAAGGCTCGCGAAGACGGAATCAAGGGAGTGATTCACTGTTATTCCTATTCGCCGGAGATGGCGCAGGAATATGTAAAGATGGGATACTGGATCGGGGTAGGTGGCGTCGTGACTTTTAAAAATGCCAGAAAACTCGTTCAGACGGTAGAGGAAATCCCGCTTTCCGCCATTGTTTTAGAAACGGATTGTCCATATATGGCACCGGAACCACACCGGGGAACACGCAATGATTCACGCAACATTCCGTATGTGATTGAAAAGATTGCAAAGATTAAAGGGATTTCCGCGGAAGAAGTGGAGGAAACCACACGGGAAAATGCATTTGCATTGTTTTCGAAAGTACCGCGATAAAAGGGAGAGAATATTATGGATGAGTACGAAGTAATCAGCATTCCGGTTTCGGATGGCACGGAAAAAGAATTTGCCATCATGGATACCTTTACGGTTGAGGGAAAAAGCTATATGGCGGTATCCCTTATTCAGGAAGATGAGATTCAGGAGGGTGTGTATTTATACCGTTATCGGGATGCAGAAGACGGAGATATTGTGGTGGAGCAGATTACGGAACCCGCAGAGTATAAGCGTGTATCCAGAACATATGAAGCGCGGTAAGGCTGCAAAAGAAGGATGAGAAAGATGAAAAAGTGGAAGAAAAAGCGTATGGTGGCGGTGCTTTTGACGCTGCTTGTGCTGTTACAGTTTCCGGCAGACTTTGGAAGTGTGGCACACGCTGCACGGAAAAAGGAAATCAGGGGAACAATTTCGGTAGCATCCAATATCTCCCAGCAGGATATGCAACAGTACCTGGATGGGTTTCATAAGAAATATCCGGATATTGAGGTGAAATATCAGTCGTACTCGGATTATGACAATGAGGTGTCAAAACAGATTCAGGATGGGGATTATCCGGATGTTTTATTCGTTCCGGGATCGGTGCCGGGAGAGAAGTATGCGGATTATTTTGAAAAATTGGGGATGAAGAAAGAACTGGATAAAAAGTATAATTATCTGGAAAGCAGTAAAAATGTCAAGGATGTAGTCTATGGAATTCCGTCTTATGCATATCTCAACGGAATTTTATATAACAAAGAAGTGTTTGATAAGGCGGGGGTTACAGAACCTCCAAAAACGATCGATGATTTTCTTCAGGATCTCCGGAATATCAAAGAGCGCACAGATGCTATTCCGTTTTATACCAATTATGCAGCGGGCTGGCCGCTTCTGGTGTGGGAACAGTATCCATATATTGAGATGACCGGAGACCGGGATTATCGGGAAAATAAGTTTGTCAATGAGTTAAATCCATATGGAAAAGATACAACTCACTATCAGGTATATCAGTTGCTTTACAACATTGTCAAAGAAGAATTATGCGAAGAAGATCTTGCAAAAAGTGACTGGGAGCAGTCAAAGGAGATGCTCAACAACGGGAAAATCGGATGTATGGCAATCGGTTCCTGGGCAATGAGTCAGGTAAAAAGTGCGGGAACCCATGGGGATCATATCGCATACATGCCGTTCCCGAATCTGGTTAACGGCCAACAGTACATGACAATTATGACGGACTATTGTTACGCGATTAACAAAAACAGTACAAATAAGATAGCTGCCCGTTGCTATATTGATTATATGCTGGATGAATCCGGATATGCACTGGATCATGAAGTGATTTCCATCGTAAAAACCGATCCGATTCCTGAAAGTTATGGAGATATGGATCATGTAATATGTCTGAGCAGCAATGCAGCCTCGGATGAAAATTATAAAAAGTGGACAGCACTTTCTGCGAATCTGAATCTGCGGGATAATTATGATGAGACGAAAAGAATCATTGAAGCAGCAGAGGGAAAGCGAGATGAAACTTTTGACCAGATCATGGATGACTGGAATAAGCGTTGGGAATCGGGGCGTACAGAGGATATGATGCCGGATACGGGGGAAAATGTTTCCGTACTCAGCAGTATGATCAACAATACCTACAAAGTTGATTTTTCAGGAACGGAGAAATCATACTTAAAGGGACTGAAGACATTGCGGATCGGTTATCTGCGAAATCTTGCACCTTATGAATATGAGGAAAAAGGACAGTTTCAGGGAGTTTCCCGGCAGCTGGCGGATCAGATGGAAAAAGCGTTTCAGGTAAAAGTGAAAGCACAGGCTTATGACAATTCCCAGACTCTTTTTAAGGCATTGCGGGAAGGGGAAATTGACATGGCCGCGGGAGTCCAGAAAAGCAATGTTTATTCCGATATCAAATATTCTACCAATTACATGGAATATATGAATGTGCTGGTAAAAAGCGATACCAAGAGTACAAAGAACGCATTGCAGGGAACGATGGCACAGGTCAGGGGGGAGGATTATTCCGATTACCAGACAAATGCAAAAGAAATTTACCGGACCAAAGATTTAGCGGACAGTCTGCAGGCAGTGGAAAATCTGCGCGCAGATTTTACCGTAGCCGATTATTATAGTGTCAATTACTATATACAGCAGCAGGGTTTTGCGCATCTGACGACAATTCCGCTGGCGAAAAACGGCAATTTTTGTTTTGCATTTTACAGAGATGTTGATACCAGGCTGATTTCTGTCTGCAACAAAGTCATTTACAGTATTCCGGATGAAAACATGCAGATGATGCTGAATGATTGCCTGCAGGTGAAGCAACAGAAGATTACCGTGAAGCGTTTTATCGAGGCAAACACGTTTTCCTGTCTGCTGGCATTATGCATTATTTTTGTAATTGTTGTTGTAATTGTTATGCTTATTATGCGAGACCGGAATCGCCTGGCAAAGACAGACGCACTGACAGGATTATATAACCGGTACGGGCTTTCGGAAGAAATGAACCGCATTTATGACAGGAAAGAACTGCAGCTTCTGTTTGCAATCATGGATATTGATAACTTTAAGTCTGTCAATGATACGCTTGGACACGCCGGAGGAGATGAGGCGTTAAAACTTTTGGCGGATACGATGCGTCTGGTGTTTGGAACACATGTCCTTATGGCGCGGTTTGGCGGAGATGAATTTGTACTCTGTATACAGAACCGTGATCAGGAGAGTGTTCAGGCACAGCTGGATAAACTGGTCAGAAGCATGTGTCAGACATTTACATATGGTGGGGGCTCAGTGCCGCTGTCCATCAGCCTGGGTGCTGTGTATATGACGGAGAAAGTTCCTTATGAAAAACTGTTTAAGGAGGCAGACAGTGTATTATATGAGGTAAAAACCCGTGGAAAAAACAGTTTTGAGATTCGGAAAATTTGAAAAATGATATAAAATGAAATCCCGGAGCATGGGAAATGGCTCCGGGATTTTTTCGAAAATGATTAATTTTTATTTGGAATAAACGGGCTGATCGCTCCGGCGAGCTGTGCAACCGGCATGCTCTGCAGCCATACACGTCCCGGTCCGGTGATAACGGTATTAAAGATCCCTTCCCCACCAAAGAGCATATTTTTGACACCCGGTACAGTCTGGATATCGATGGAACATCCGGCGGTCATTGCCGCGAGATATCCAGTATCGACGACAATCTGCTGTCCCGGTGCAAGTTCATATTCTTTGATGTGTCCGTCAAATTCGAGAAAGACGGTGCCGTTTCCGGACAGACGCTGCATGATAAATCCTTCTCCGCCGAAGAGACCGCCGGCAATGCGTTTTTGGAAAAAAACAGACATTTCCACGCCTGCAGTTGATGCGAGAAAGGCACTTTTCTGGGCGATAATCTCCTGCCCCGGTGCGATTTCAAATGCACGGATATCTCCGGGAAAGCTGGATGCAAATGCGATCAGTCCGGTGCCGCCCTGCGCGGTGTAGCGGTTGATAAACATGCTTTCACCGGAAAAAGCACGACCGAACATTTTTCCGATTCCGCCGCCTGTTGTGGTTTCCATTTTCATATTTGGGGACATCCATGACATTGCGCCCTTCTCCGTGAGCATGGTTTCGCCACCCTCTAAGTTGCAGATTACGACAGGCAATGGCGCCCCTTCAATTGTATAGTTCATAACTACCTCCCTGATATATTGTTTTTCGTTACAATATCATCTTAACGGAACATGGGGATCTTTTCAAGAAAATGTTTTTGGAATGGAGAGTAAATCATGACAGTGTATTTCGGTGACCGTTTAATGAAAGGAAATTGTAATTACCTTGTCAATCAGTTATACTATATGTAAATATGGCAAAATGATCTGTTTGTTGGAGGTTCATATGGTAAATACTTTGAAATTACCGGTAGGAATTGACAGTTTTGAAAAAATACGCAGGAACGGATTTTATTACATTGACAAGACAAATCTCATAGAACAGATTCTGATGAATTGGGGGGAAGTAACACTGTTCACCCGTCCGCGACGCTTTGGCAAGACATTGAATATGAGCATGCTGAAAAGTTTTTTTGAAATCGGTGCAGATGTTTCACTGTTTGAAGGCTTATATATTACAAAGAATAAAGAACTATGCGATGCGTACATGGGAAAGTATCCAGTGATATTTCTCACGCTCAAAGGGGTGGAGGGGCTGACATTTGCGGATGCGAAGAGGATGCTCGGCACGATTCTTGCCAATGAAATGGACCGGCATTATTATCTCAAAACAAGTGATGCACTTACGGACGAGGATAAGGCATATTTCGCTAAAATGCTTACAGGTACGGATGAGAATATAGAAGACAGCATCCGTAAACTGTCACAGCTTTTATATAAACATCACGGGAAAAAGGTAGTAATTATCATAGATGAGTATGATGTTCCTCTGGATAAAGCATATCAGAATGGATATTATCGTGAAATGGTTTCTCTGATCAGAGGTCTTTTTGGTCAGGCATTAAAGACGAATGATTATTTACAGTTTGCATTTCTGACGGGATGTCTGCGAGTATCGAAGGAAAGTATATTTACAGGATTGAATAATTTTAAGGTACTTTCTATTATGGATTCCAGATTTGATGAACAGTTTGGATTCACAGATGATGAGGTAAAAAAACTCCTTGCGTCGTATGGTCTGGCTTCACATTTTCCAGAAACAAAGGAATGGTATGATGGCTATCACTTTGGAAATGCGGATGTGTACTGTCCATGGGATGTCATAAATTATGTGGATGAACTTAACTATGATCAAACGGTTGAACCACAGGATTACTGGTCTAATTCGAGTGGAAATGCGATCGTCCGCAGATTGATCGATAAGGCGGATGTGCAGACCAAGGATGAAATTGAGCGTCTGATCGCGGGAGAGTGTATTGAAAAGGAACTTTCACAGGAACTTACGTATGATGAGCTTGATAAAAACATTGGAAATCTGTGGAGCGTACTTTTTACGACCGGATATCTGACAAAACAGGGGCGTACAGCGGATGGAAAGATACGTTTGGCAATTCCCAATAAAGAGATAAAAAATCTTTTTATCAAGAAAATCAGGGAATGGTTCCGGGATACGTCCGCGAATGACGGTAAGAGACTGGAAGAATTCTGCAATGCGTTTTTAGAAAAAAATACAGAAAAAATAGAGCAGCTCTTTGGAGAATATCTTTGGAATACCATAAGTATACGTGATACAGCAGTTGCAAAGGAAAAGAAAGAAAATTTTTACCATGGCATTTTACTTGGGCTTTTGGGATATAAAGCAAACTGGCTTATAAAGTCAAATGCAGAGTCAGGAACCGGCTACAGCGATATTCTTGTTGAGGTGCCGAACAACAGAACAGGAATTGTGATAGAACTGAAATATGCCGGGAATGGAGATCTGGATGCTGCATGTGCCGAAGCTTTGAAACAGATGGAAGAAAAATCATATGTCGATAAGCTGAAGCAGGACGGAATGCGTAATTTTATCAAATATGGAATTGCATGCTTCAAGAAGGATTGCAGGGTTGTGATTGCTGGTTAGCAGGAAGGAAACAAACATGGCAAAAGTAATCATGGTGCAGGGCACGATGTCAAATGCCGGAAAAAGCCTGATCGTTGCAGGACTTTGCCGTATTTTTGCGCAGGATGGCTATCGCGTGGCACCGTTTAAATCACAGAATATGGCACTCAACTCCTACATCACCGAAGACGGTCTGGAGATGGGACGCGCGCAGGTCATGCAGGCGGAAGCGGCGGGTGTGAAGCCTTCCGTGCTTATGAATCCCATCCTGTTGAAACCGACCAATGATGTCGGATCACAGGTGATCGTAAAGGGTGAGGTGCTCGGAAATATGCGGGCGCGGGATTATTTTGCGTATAAGAAAAAGCTGGTTCCGACGATCTGCGAGGCTTTTTCGGAGTTGGAAAAGCAGGCAGACATTATTGTGATGGAAGGGGCGGGAAGCCCGGCAGAGATCAATCTGAAATCGGATGATATTGTCAATATGGGGCTGGCAAAACTGGTCGATGCACCGGTGCTTCTGGTGGGGGATATCGACCGTGGCGGCGTGTTTGCGCAGCTTTTGGGAACTTTGATACTTTTAGAAGAGGATGAAAAAGCCCGTGTGAAGGGTCTGATTATTAATAAATTCCGCGGGGATAAGACAATCCTTGATCCGGGAGTGGAGATGCTGGAGGAACGCGGCGGTGTGAAGGTTGCCGGAGTAGTTCCATATATGCATCTTTCCATTGAGGATGAGGACAGTCTGAGCGGCCAGTTGGACAACCACGATGTAGGCGTGATAGATCTGGCAGTGATCCGTTTTCCACGGATCTCCAATTTTACGGATTTTAACGTGTTTGAACGGCTGGAGGGTGTGTCCGTGCGCTATGTTTCTTCGGTGCAGGAACTGGGACAGCCGGATATGATTTTTCTGCCGGGCAGCAAAAATACGATGGGTGATCTGCGCTGGATGCGGCAGAACGGTCTGGAAACCGCAGTCAAAAAGCTGGCGGCACATATCCCGGTCTGGGGGATCTGCGGTGGCTATCAGATGCTGGGGCGTACCATTTCGGACCCACATGGGGTAGAGAATGAGAATTCGCTACGCGAACCGCTCTATCCGGCTCATTGCGAAGCAATTTCTCATGAGCCGGATACAATTGCCGTGGAGCGCATAAAGCGCGACGGGGCACTACCCCTGCGTGGTATGGAACTGATCGACACCGACACGACCCTGATGCCGGAAAAAATGCGTACGCAGACACGTGGAAAATTTGAGAATGTGACCGGTATTTTTTCCACACTTTCCGGATTGGAATTTTCCGGCTATGAGATTCATATGGGAAAGACAACGGTTTCCACCGAGGAACATCAGACGCCACTGGTACAGCTGGCAGATGGCAGAACCGACGGGGTGCAGCGCATGGAAAAAGGCAGCGAAGAACCCGGCGTATACGGCAGTTATGTGCACGGCATTTTTGACGATGGAGACATTGCCGTGCGCATAGTACAGGCATTGGCCGACAAAAAAAGGGTGTCATGGAAACCGGAGGCTGGCGGTGATTATCATGCATTTAAGGAACAGCAGTATGACAAGCTCGCACAGGGATTGCGGGAGCATCTGGATATGGAGTATGTATACTCTATTTTGCAGGAGAGCCGGATTTCCTCTTGATTTTTACAATGTTATAGATCCCGACACAAATCAGGACAATGGATAATACCAGAAGAATGGACAGTGGGTATTCGAAAATATAGTGATAGGAATCGGCATATGCACGACCATAGAGATCCATATATTTGAATTGTTCCCATTGACCCAGAAATGGAAGCACACACAACAGGAAAATTCCGGTTATGGTCATAAAAATAAAGGGAGTTCTTTTAGCAGGATTTTGGATTTTATTTTGGTTTTCTGCTGAAGCATCTGGTTTTTTGAGCATTGTGTCAATTGGAACATGGAATTGCTCACTGATTAAGAGCAGGGTATGGATGTTTGGAACAGAGATTCCCATTTCCCATCGCGATACGGCCTGACGAGTAACGCCTAATGTTTGAGCAAGCTGTTCCTGGGAAAGATGATGTTTTTGTCTTAAATCAAGAAGAATGTGAGCGATAGTTTGATTATCAATTTTGGTTTTATTCATATCAGCACCTCCTTTTTCTTATCATACATTTCATGGCTGAAAGAAGCAAGAAACAGGGAATTGCATTTGCGCAATTTACAATTGCAACAGGAGAAAATATTTGATTACAGGAAAAGAAATGGAGAAACTTAAAATCATTCCACCGGACGCACAGATCTACGCGCAGATAAAAGCAAGCTGGGATAAAATTGCAAAACCGCTGGATGGTCTGGGGCAGTTTGAGACAATGTTTGCGCAGATCGGCGCAATCACAGGAAGCAGCAGCCTTTCCATTGAAAAAAAAGTGATCCTCACCATGTGCGCAGACAACGGTATTGTCGCAGAAGGAGTCAGCCAGTCCGGACAGGAAGTGACCGCGGTGGTTGCAGGATTTATGGGGCAGCAGGCAAGCTCGGTTGGAAAAATGGCGCGCCGCGCCGGTGTGGATGTGATCCCGGTCGATATTGGAATCAACACAAAAGAAACGCTGCCGGGGGTGCGCGACTGCAAAGTGATGCAGGGCACGCGCGATTTTCTGCAGGAACCTGCAATGACAGAGGAAGAAGCGTTGCAGGCATTGTCTGTGGGAATTGATCTGGTCCGGGAGTGCAAAGACAAAGGCTATCAGCTGATCGGTACCGGAGAGATGGGAATCGGAAATACGACGACGAGCAGCATGCTTGTGGCGGCACTGACCGGACGCACAGCAGAAGAAGTGACCGGACGTGGTGCCGGATTAAACGACGCGGGGCTGTTGCGCAAGCAGCAGGTCATCGCGCAGGCACTGGAGAAATATGAAAAAGAGATCCGGTCAGCGCATGCACTTTCCATGCTGGCGGCATTCGGTGGTCTGGATATCGCGGGAATGGCAGGTGTATGCATCGGCGGAGCACTGTATCATGTGCCGGTCGTTCTGGATGGGCTGATCTCATCGGTCGCGGCACTGGTGGCGGAGCGGATCGTGCCGGGTGTGCGGGAATTTGTTCTGCCGAGCCATCTGAGCAAGGAACCCGCGGCAAAATGGATTGCGGAGGAATTGAAACTTCATCCGGTTATTAATGCAGGACTGGGGCTTGGGGAAGGCACAGGAGCCGTGATGCTGTTTTCCCTTCTGGATCTGGCACTGGCACTCTACGAGGATCAGACAACATTTGATACGATGGAAATTGCGCAGTACGAGCGGTATGGGGAAACAGAATGATCACCTTGGTTTTGGGCGGAAGCGGCAGCGGAAAATCGGCTTACGCAGAGCATCTGCTGGATGGAAAAACGAATAAATATTATATCGCAACCATGCAGGTGTACGATGCGGAGGGCGGAAAAAAAGTTGCAAGACACCGGAGACTTCGCGCGGGAAAAGGATTTGTTACGATTGAACAGCCGCGGGATATCGGGGAAGTAGATTTTTCGAAAAGAGCACAGCAAGCCATGGAACCACCGGATTGCGCAGGGCAAAATGTTACGGAACGTCCTCGCTGTGCCCTGCTGGAATGTATGTCCAATCTGGTTGCAAATGAGATGTTTTCCGGTGCGGACATCGTTTCGGAAGATGTGGTTGTCGGACTCATATTGCAGGGAATCAAAAACCTTTCCACAAAAGTGGACGAGTTGGTGATCGTCAGTAATAACGTGTTTGAGGATGGCATTTCCTATGATGCGACAACGCAGGCATATATCCGTGCACTCGGACGCATCAATACGGGAGTGGCGGCGTTGGCGGATACGGTGACCGAAGTCGTTGTAGGGATTCCGGTTCCGGTAAAAGAGAGAAAGGAAGCAGGTTATGCACATCATTAGAGGAATCGCGGTGGCGTTTTCCACCTATTCAAAAATTCCGATGCCACAATTTGTGTGGAAAGAAGAAGACATGCGTTACAGCATGTGCTTTTTTCCGTGGATCGGGGCAGTGATCGGTGCTATCCTCTGGGGATGGTTTCGGTTGTCTGCGTTATTGGGAATCAGTACGCTTGCATTTATTCTGATATCAGCTGCGCTCCCGCTTATTATCACCGGGGGCTTCCATGTGGATGGGTTTATGGATACCATGGATGCATTGCATTCGTATCAGCCCAGGGAGCGAAAACTGGAAATTTTAAAGGATTCCCACATTGGAGCTTTTTCCGTGATCAAGTTGGCGGAATTCGGGTTGATTTATGTGGCGGCTCTTTCCCAGATTGTGGATTATCGTGCGCTGGAAGTGTTTTGCTGTGGATTTTTCCTGTCCCGCTGTCTGAGTGGCCTGAGCGTGGTCTCCTTCCGTTCCGCAAAAACGGATGGGATGCTCTATCATTTTGCGAGTACCGCACATGAGCGTGGGGTAAAAGGGGCACTTTATGCACAGACGTTGTTGTGTGTACTGTTTATGCTCTGGCTTTCGCTTTTGGCGGGAATTCTGGCGGTGGCGGCGGCATTTGCAGTGTTCGGTTACTATCGTTGGCGCAGTTACAGGGAATTTGGTGGAATCACCGGAGATACTGCGGGCTATTTTCTTACCTTGTGTGAAGGCGCAATGGCGGTGGCGGCAGCAGTGTCGTGTCTGCTGTAACCGCCATGTTTTTCATGTAGATCAGACTTCTTCGAGAGCTGCTGGAGATTTGGCAAGTGTTTCTTCGATATATCGGTTCATGGAAATTTGATGTGCCATTGCATAAACAAATACTTTTTTGTGCAGCTCAGGAGAAATCCGTACATTAAAACTTCCCTTGAAAGCGGTTTCCGGTGTTTGACCGGATTTTTTACATAATTCCAGATAATCATCTACAGCCTGATGAAAATCATCGATCAGCTCAGTAGCATTTTCACCTTCATAGGAGATTAACGAACGGATTCCGAGAACTTTTCCGTAAAAAATTTTATCTTCTTCTGAAAATTCAATACTTCCAACATAGCCTTTATACTGAATTGTGTTATTCATAATAATCCCTCCTGTTCTAAAAAAGTAATAAGCTGTTTGATCTGATAATTTTTCAGTTCGTTATTTGGATGTGGTTTATGTAACAATATATTTGCGTGTTCTGTGCTTTCGAAAACAACGCGTGAACCACTGGTTTTTCCTTTATTTGAGCGTTTATAGTCTAAATATCCGAGCAGGGTTTCCGCTTCCTGAAATGTAAAATCTTTTGGTCTGGATTTTAGACGTTGAATTAATTTTTCTTTCTGTCCCATATGATGCCCCCCTGTTAATTACATTATACTCAAAAACAAACAAACTGCAACTATATATAGTTGCAATAAAAACAAATTTTCACTATATGAGAAAAATATGATAGAATATTTTTATATCAATTCTAATTGGAGTTTGAAGTATGGAATTATACATTGGCGGCACTGCTCAGGGGAAAAAAGTATATGTAACACAGGTGCGGGGCATCGCGGAAGCACGGATCTGGGACAATTTTGAAGAATGGTTTCGAGAGAAATTGCAGGAAAGTGCCCCGAAGTCTCCATCCCCGGAAGCAGAAAGTATGGCTTATCTGGAAAAACATCCGGATACAGTAATTATCTGCGATGAAGTAGGCAGCGGAATTGTGCCGCTTGATTCGTTCGAGCGGGAATATCGTGAGCGGCTGGGACGGCTGCTTTGTGAAATTGCAGCAAAAGCAGAAAGGGTGGAACGGATTGTATGTGGAATTGGACAGAGAATCAAATAGAACTGTATCTGATCCGGCATGGAATGACGCTGGGAAATGTAGAACACCGGTATATTGGCAGACAGACGGATGAACCGCTTTCGGAGGACGGCAGACAGCAGCTGGAGAAAAGAAAAGACCAATGGGCACAGGTATGCAGGACATGGGATATGCCATATGTATTTGTAAGTCCCATGCTTCGCTGCCGGCAGACCGCAGAAATTTTATTTCCGCAAATTCCACAGATCGAAATTGATCCATGGCGTGAAATGGATTTTGGAGAATTTGAAGGAAAGAATTATGCACAGCTGAATGGAGATCCGCGCTATCAGGCATGGATTGACAGTGGTGGAACGCTGGCATTTCCGGGAGGTGAGAGCCGGGAGGCTTTTATCGCAAGATGTGTGGATGGGATGGAGCTGGTTATGGAACAGATCCGGCAGCAGCTGGCATACAGAGCGTGTCCAAAGTGCCGGGAAACGGAAGACAACTGTATGATACAGGAGCCGCTTCCGGTGGCGGCTGTGGTTCACGGGGGTACGATCATGGCGCTGCTTTCGCACTACTGTGGCGGTGATTATTTTTCGTATCAGGTAAAAAATGCAGAGGGCTATCATCTGCGCCTGTCCATACAAGAGAATAAAATGGAGTTAAAAGAAAAAGTATGAGTTATCATTTCTTTGCGATGTTTCTTGGGTTTGTGCTGGATCTGTTGTTTGGCGATCCGCACTGGCTGCCCCATCCGATCCGTCTGATTGGTAATCTGATCGCATCACTGGAAAAACTGAATAAAAAGGAACTGTCAGACACAAAAAAATTTCTGCGCGGGTTTGCGATGGTTGTGATTGTTATCGCATGGACAACCGGTGTAACCGCCGTTATCCTTGAGGGGGCATACGGGCTGCATCCGGCGATTGGCTGTGCCGTGGAAGCCATTATGACCTATCAGATTCTTGCTACAAAGTGTCTGAAAGTGGAAAGCATGAAGGTATATGAGCAGCTGCAAAAGCAGAATCTGCCGGCAGCGCGAAAGGCAGTGTCCATGATCGTTGGGCGTGATACGGAACAACTGGATGAAACAGGTGTGGCAAAGGCAGCAATTGAGACCGTTGCGGAAAATGCATCCGACGGTGTGATTGCGCCGATGATTTATCTGGCAGTCGGCGGACCGGTGCTTGGATTTGCCTATAAGGCGGTGAATACCATGGATTCCATGGTGGGATATAAGAATGAAAAGAACCTGTATTTTGGAAGATTTGCGGCAAAGCTGGATGATGTGGTAAATTTCATCCCATCCCGCGTGGCGGCACTGCTTATGATCGTGGCAAGCTTCCTTCCGGGGAAGCGTTTTAGCGGGACCGGGGCATGGAAGATCTGGAGAAGGGACAGCCGGAAACATGCCAGCCCGAATTCTGCGCAGACCGAGAGTGCCTGTGCGGGAAGCCTTGGCATCCAGCTGGCAGGGGATGCCAGTTATTTTGGAAAGACTGTAAAGAAACCGACGATAGGGGATGCCCTGCGTCCGGTGAAACCGGAAGATATCCGGTGTGCGAATGTGCTGTTGTACCGGATGGCATTCCTTGGCATGGCCGTTTGCCTGTCACTTTTGTATTTTCTGTAAACATTAAAAAGCCGGACGTTGTGTAAACGGCGTCCGGCTTTTTGTCAGACAGAGTTATCCGAGTTCTTTGTGCTCTACGGAATCTTTCATATCTTCTGCAAGCATGTAAATATTCTCCAGAACTTTTTTACAGCCCTTCATATTGTCCACCGTGGAATCTGCCATACGCAGCCCTTCGGTGGAAGAGGCAGCCACTTCCTCACCGGTGGCGGAGAGGTGGGTAATATTATCGGAAATAACATTCGTGGCATCAAGGATTTTCTGGATATTTTCTTCTGCCGTATGGATATCTTCCATCAGGTGTTCAACGGTTTCACCGACATTGCCGAATTTCTCCCGTGTATTCTCAATCAGTTCGTTCTGCTTTTCTACGGAAGCAACTGAGTTTTCGATACTTTCGTTGGCACGTTTTGTGTCATCGTTTAATTTGTCGATAATTTCTGTAATGTTGGCAGAGGCATTTTTTGTCTGTTCGGAAAGCTGGCGGATTTCATCGGCCACCACAGCAAACCCTTTTCCGGCTTCTCCGGCACGCGCAGCCTCAATGGAAGCATTTAAGGCAAGCAGATTTGTCTGGTTGGAAATTTCAATAATGGATCCGACAAAGTTCTGGACATCCTCGACTTTTGAAGTCAGGCTCTGGATGACCTGTACCGTGATATTGCTGGCTTCTTCCACGTTCTGTGCCTGTTCCTTTAATTCCAGGACGACCTGTGCACCGGATTTTACAGTAGCATCCGTTTCATGTGCGGCTTCAATCATTTGGTGGATGCCGGCTTCTGCCGCATCGGTGTTGCCCTGAATATTGGAACACATAACCGCCTGTTTCTGGATGGCTTCAGCGGTGCTTTCGGTGCTGTCTGCAATTTCCTGAATAGAACTGTGGCTGACCTCAATACTGTTTTCCAAACTGTCAAGCACAGTCATTGCTTCTTCAAAATGCCGGGAAATATTTTCGGCAACGAGAAGCATCTGATCGTGGTTTTTCTTCTGCTTATCCGCAGCTTCTGTAATTTCCGTCATGTTTTCATCAAAGAAAAGCACAAGCATCCGTGTAATACTGATAGAAGCGTATGCAACAAGAAGCAGGACAAACAGTGCCAGCACCTTGTTGGCCAGTGCAGCAGATGCGTGTGGGGCAAAACTGAGCATCAGACGAACGATATTTACCAGCAGAAATACGCTGTTTATTATTTTCATAAGCCGTTCATTCAGATAAACCATGGCGGCAATAATGAGGGGAAGCGCGTAAGCCCATGTCCCTTCCGTGGTATTTAGTAAAGCAACAGCTGCATAACCGACCATCATGGCGGTTGTCAGGATGATGGCACAGGTGTGCGTTTTCTTTCGGGTCAGATAGCCCAGTGCGGAAAGGATAATCACACCGACCGAAACCAGACACTGGATCATAATCCGGACAAAGTGGTCCCCGTGGCTGGCCGCCAGTGCAGCAAGCATGGTCAGCGTGATATAGGCAAAGATAATGGTGACAGCGAGAAATACCCGCTTGTTGGCTCGTAAATACTGTTTTTCGTTCATGTAATGTTCTCCTTCTGCCAAATATGCAAAATCGTTAAATTGTATAATAATCATACCTCTCATAAATACCGTTTGTCAAAGGAAAACAGACAAAAAACAGACTTTGTGGATTATTTGCCAAAAAACAGTTTTAAATCATCTTCTACGGTACCAATTCCGGCAATGCCAAACGTGTCCGTGAGGATCTTTGCCACATTCGGGGAAAGGAATGCCGGAAGGGTCGGTCCCAGGTGGATATTTTTTACACCCAGTGCCAACAGTGCCAGCAGCACAATCACTGCTTTTTGCTCATACCATGCAATGTTGTAGACGATCGGCAGATCGTTGATATCATCGAGACCGAATACTTCCTTCAGTTTCAGGGCAATCACAGCCAGAGAGTAGGAATCGTTACACTGTCCGGCATCAAGGACACGCGGTATTCCGTTGATATCGCCGAGATTCAGTTTATTATATTTGTATTTGGCACAGCCGGCAGTCAAAATAACCGCATCTTTTGGAAGTGCTCTGGCAAAATCCGTATAGTAATTGCGGGAGTTTGCCCGTCCATCGCATCCTGCCATGACGACAAATTTTTTGATCGCGCCGGAGTTGACGGCCTCAACAATCTGGCTGGCAAGTGCAAGTACCTGATTGTGGGCAAAGCCACCAATGATTTCACCGTGCTCGAGTTCTTCCGGAACAGAACAGTGTTTCGCCTGTTCGATCAGTGCCGAGAAATCCTTCTGTGCACCGATTTCGCCATCAATGTGTGTGCATCCCGGATAGCCGGCAGCACCGGTGGTGTACAGCCGGTCTTTGTAGCTGTCCTTTGGTGGAACAATACAGTTGGTCGTCATCAGAATTGGTCCGTGGAAACGTTCAAATTCTTCTTTTTGTTTCCACCATGCATTTCCGTAATTTCCGACAAAGTTCGGATATTTTTTGAATGCCGGGTAGTAGTGGGCAGGAAGCATTTCTGAGTGTGTATACACATCTACACCGGTTCCCTGTGTCTGTTCCAGAAGCATTTCCAGATCTTTTAAATCATGACCGGAGACAAGAATTCCCGGATTTTTTCCAACACCGATATTCACTCTGGTAATTTCAGGATTGCCATAGGCACTGGTATTTGCAGTATCGAGCATCGCCATGCCTCTGACACCATAGTTTCCGGTTTCCAGTGTGAGTGCGACCAGGTCATCGGCTGTGAGGGAATCATCCAGTGTTGCAGCGAGTGCCCGCTGCAGGAAGGCATCAATTTCCGGATCATCCGAAAGCAGTACATTGGCGTGCTTGGAGTAAGCGGACAAACCTTTTAATCCGTAAGTGATCAGTTCACGCAGACTGCGGATGTCCTCGTCTTTTGTGGAGAGAACCCCTGCCTCTTTTGCCTTGGCAAAGAGCACATCATCCGATGCGTCAGAGCCATCTTTTGTTTTTATATCCCAGAAAGCAGCTTCCGGCAGACCTGAGGTATCTTTTACCTGTAAAATGAGTGTGCGGCGCACGGACAGAGTGTTATGAATCCGTGCGATGATCGCCTCATTGTCGAAGTTGGCATTTGTGATGGTGGTAAACAGATTCCAGGTGATCAAGTGGTTGGTTTCTTCTGAAACCTTTGTTCCTTCTTTGCGCAGCTGGGTTGTGACCGCGGATAATCCCTTGCTCACATAGACGAGCAGATCCTGCATAGCTGCTACTTCCGGCTTTTTGCCGCAGACACCCATCTGGGTACAGCCGCTGCATCCTGCGGTTTCCTGACACTGATAGCAAAACATTTTATGTTCCATAATAAGATACTCCTTTGATTTTATTTTGTAAGCAAGAAGTAATTTATCAGAAAGCAAATGGAAAATATGTTGTTAAAACCACAATTGACGAGAAAATGAACTGGTGATAAATGGGAATATGCAGTAAAATAGAAAAAAGAAAAGCTACAGGAAAATCATATGGGGGATTACAGATGATGAAAGAATATATTATGGCACTGGATCAGGGAACGACAAGTTCCCGTTGTATCCTGTTTGATCATGCAGGAAAAATCGTCACGATGGCACAGAAAGAATTTACACAGATTTACCCGCAGCCGGGCTGGGTAGAGCAGAATCCGAGGGAAATCTGGTCCTCCCAGATGTCGGTTGCCATAGAGGCAATGGCGAATATCGGGGCATCATCCAAAAATATCCGTGCCATTGGCATCACAAACCAGCGCGAAACCACAATCGTCTGGGATAAAAAGACCGGGGAACCCGTATACAATGCGATCGTCTGGCAGTGCCGGCGCACGGCAGAACAGATTGACGAACTGAAAGAAAAAGGATATGGACCGATGCTGCAGAAGAGGACAGGTCTGGTGCCGGATGCTTATTTTTCCGCAAGCAAGATCGCATGGATTCTTGATCATGTGAAAGGCGCGCGTGAGGCGGCAGAAAAAGGGGAACTTTTGTTTGGTACGGTGGATACATGGCTGATCTGGAATCTGACCAAGGGAGCGGTGCATGTCACGGATTATACGAATGCGGCAAGAACCATGTTGTTTGACATACACAGATGCTGCTGGGAGGAAGAGATATTAGAGCTGTTTCGTATTCCAAAAGAAATGCTGCCGGAAGTGCGGCCATCGAGTGGTCTCTTCGGAGAGACACAGGAGCAGATTTTTGGCGGTAAAATTCCTGTGATGGGTGTGGCAGGAGACCAGCAGGCGGCATTGTTCGGACAGTGCTGTTTTGAAAAAGGGGATGTAAAAAATACCTATGGAACCGGTTGTTTTCTTTTGATGCATACCGGAAAGGAACCAATCATTTCCAGACATGGACTGCTTACAACCATTGCTGCGAGTACTGCAGGGGAAGTGGAATATGCACTTGAGGGAAGTGTTTTTGTGGCAGGGGCGGCCATCCAGTGGCTAAGGGACGGGATGCGTATGATTCGTACCGCAGGACAGTCCGAGGAATATGCTAAGAGAGTCCCAGATTCCAATGGTGTTTATATTGTTCCTGCATTTGCCGGCATGGGGGCACCGTATTGGAATCCGTATGCGCGCGGAACGATTGTCGGGCTGACACGGGGATGTAAAAAGGAACATTTTATCCGTGCAACATTAGAGTCTATTGCCTATCAGGCGAAAGATGTCATTCACGCCATGGAAGAGGATGCCGGCGTGACGCTGAATGGCCTGCGTGTGGACGGGGGAGCCAGTGCAAATAACATGCTTGTACAGTTTCAGGCAGATATCATTGATGCGGCAGTGCTTCGACCGGAATGTATCGAGACAACAGCACTCGGAGCGGCATATCTGGCAGGACTTGCAGCAGGTTACTGGAAAGACAGGGATGAAATCCGGGAAAACTGGCAGCTGGGACGAAGGTTTGAACCGGTAATGGACTCTGGGGAGCGCAAAAAGCTGCTCCGGGGATGGCAGAGAGCCGTGCGGTGCGCACGGCTCTGGGCAGAAGATGGGGAATAATGAGATTTATTTGTTTAATTCCGTTTTGATATTTTCGATCAATGGATCAGCCTGTTCCATCATATTGGAAATGTCCTCATAGATAAATCCCTTTTCTGTCATCAGGCTCTTTAAGCCGTCAATATCGGACTGAACCTGGGCATAACGGGTTTCATGGGCTTCCATGTCTTCCCGGAGCTGATCCATCTGTCCGCTGCAGTTTTCCACAACCTCATTGATGCCGCGGTGAACATTTTCTACGCCGGACACAGAATCATTGATATGGGAAAAGATATTTTCGGTTGTGTTCATCTGTGTGTGGGAAGCATCCAGTGCATCCCGTACATCCAGCAGAGAATGCGTCAGATTTTCGGAGCTTGTCTGTAAACCTTCCATACTTTTGTTTACATCACCCACCAGTTCTTTGATGCCAATGGAAAGTTTTGTGACTTCATCTGCAACAACGGCAAATCCTTTTCCGTGTTCACCGGCACGGGCCGCTTCGATGGAAGCATTTAATGCCAGCAGGTTGGTCTGGTTTGCAATGCCGACAATGTTTTGCATGGTTGCATGGATTTCATCAAAGCGGGCCTGAAATTCATCGTAGATTTTATGAATCTCTGCGAACTGCGTTTCCACTTTGGCAGAGCTTTCTTTCAGATCACGGATATCCTGCATGGCATCATCGGATACGCTGGTCACATCGGTGATTACATCCGTAAATTGGCCGGAAATTTCTCCGATTTTTCCGAATTCTTTTTGCAGGGAATCAACAGCTTCGCGGATCGAGGCATTGTGTTCAATGACATCGGTGTAAGAGTCTTTTACTTTATCAATCTCACGCACGGTCTTGATCTCTTCTTCTACGAGAGATTCCTTTTTGTCAATGACAAAATGGCTGAGAAAAGACATGGATGTCAGACAGTCTTCTATTTTCTTTTTATTGGAAACCTGTGGAACAGGTGTTGCGGTTCCTGTGGTTTTCTTTTTTCCAAACATAAAAAGTTCCTCCTATTCAAATACCACGCAGACCATCGTCTGGTTTACATGCTGGTTATTATACTGTTCGCCACCGCCGACAATGCCAAGATGTGGTCCGAGAACTGCCATGTCTTTTGCATATGTAGAAAAATATCCCTCTTTTTCGTAGAGAAGGTACCGGTAGATACAGTCAATGGATAAAACCAGGGAAATATGGGATGCGTCCTGCTGGATCTGCTGGCGTGTCTGCTGTTCTGTTGCTTTGTAGTCACCGAGGCTTAAGAAATAAATGCAGTCGTTTTTATTGATTCGTTTGTAGTTGGTCAGTGTGCCGTCTGTATCCATTCCGTTCATGGAAGAGATAAAAACCTGATTGCCCACCGCACGTCCCATAGGATTGACCAGTACGTTGTCAACGATTTTATCACGGGGAATGCCAAGTTCTGCGCTGTATACGTCTGCGGCGGGTTTACCGTCAAGTTCGATGAGTGCTTTACGGGACACATCGACTTTTGTGGCAAAGTGACTCTGAGCCGATGTTTTTTCATAGATGTTTTCTTTGTATACACGTATTTTTCCGGTTGTATTTTTGATCAGTGCATAGATGCAGGCATCTTCATATAATTCTCCGTTATATGCAACGACCGGAGGTTTGCCGTCCGGGACACCGAAAACGGTGCCTCCTGCCAGATGGATGCCCTTTGTTTCCAGACAGGATGTAAACGTGGTTACCAGCTTTTCTTCGGAGCCGGTACAATATTCCACGCATACCGTATCGTCTGTGCCGGGAGAAATCTCTGCAATCTGCTTCAGAAGCTGCGTTGTGCCCGCAACCGGACAACGGCTGGCTTCGGTGATGATACCACAGCGGATCTTCACATCAGAAAAAAATCCAAGAACCGCAAGACCGGAATCATCCACCTGTCCGTTTACGAGTCTGGTTCCGATCGTTCCGATACACGGAGTATCCGGAAAAAGTTCTTTTAAGCGTGAGGCAGTTTCTTTGAAATGTTCATAAGAAGCCATAAAAAGAATTGCACTTGGGGATGTAAGTCCCTGTACTGCCTGATGCACGGCAGCTTCCGGCTGTCCCACACCTGTGCCGATGAATGTTTTCATGGAAAATTCCCCCTTAAATCTAATCTGTTTTTCTTATAGTATATTTTTTTTGATTTAAAATAGCAACAGAATTTTATGTTTTCACCGACAAAAATGATTTTTTTCTTGCACTTGTTTCCTGTTTTGCGTATAATTTTTAATGTGCGCGTACAAAGCACATTTGTACGCAGGAAAAGCCTTTTGAAAAAGGAAAATAAGGAGAAAAATTATGTGGACAACAATCAATGCATTTTTAAAGACCGTGGACAACTTCGTCTGGGGAGTTCCGCTTATGGTATTGATTCTCTGCGGTGGTATCTTACTGACCGTGCGTCTGGGAGTCCTGCAGATGCGCAGGCTTCCGCTGGCACTCAAGTGGATGATCAAAAATGAAGAGGGCGGCAAGGGAGAAATTTCCAGTTTTGCGGCGTTATGTACGGCACTGAGTGCGACGATCGGTACGGGAAACATTGTCGGCGTGGCAACTGCGGTATGCGCAGGCGGCCCGGGGGCATTGTTCTGGATGATTGTGGCGGCATTTTTCGGAATGGCAACAAAATTTTCCGAAGGATTACTTGCCATCAAATACCGTGTAGTTGACAAAGACGGACACAGTCTGGGTGGTCCGTTCTACTATATTGAACAGGGAATGGGATCGAAATGGAAATGGCTTGCAAAGATTTTTGCCTTTTTTGGAGTCTGTGTAGGTCTGTTCGGAATCGGAACATTCAGCCAGGTGAACGGTATAGCCAGTGCCATCCAGAACTTTTTTGACCCGAATAAGGTTCATACCATGGCAATTCCGGGAATCGGAACTTATTCCTGGACGGTTGTAATCGCTTCCCTGATCCTTGCATTTTGTGTGGGTGCCGTGCTGATTGGAGGAATCAAGCGTATAGCAAGTGTCAGCCAGATTGTTGTTCCGTTTATGGCAGTTGCATATTTTGTATTTGCATTGATTTTAATTATCTGTAATATTACAAAAGTCCCTGCAGCGGTTGTTACGGTTGTGCAGGGCGCATTTCATCCGCGTGCAGTCACCGGTGGTGTGGTAGGCAGTATGTTTGTTGCCATGCAAAACGGTGTTGCAAGGGGCATTTTCTCAAACGAGGCAGGACTTGGTAGTGCGCCGATCGCAGCGGCAGCAGCACAGACACATGAGCCGGTGCGTCAGGGACTTGTCAGCATGACAGGTACATTTATTGACACGATTGTGATCTGTACACTGACCGGACTTTCCATTGTACTGACCGGAGCATGGCAGGTGGATGGACTCGAGGGCGTTCAGGTTACTACATATGCGTTCCAGAACGGACTTCCGTTCCCTCATGTGGTATCTTCTTTTGTCCTGATGATGTGTCTGGTATTTTTTGCCTTTACAACGATTCTTGGATGGGATTATTACAGTGAGAGATGTCTGGAATATCTGACCGGTGGAAATATGAAAAAAGTAATGGTGTTCCGTTGGATTTATATTCTGGCAGTATTTATCGGACCGTATATGACGGTAAGTGCTGTCTGGACGATTGCCGATATTTTCAATGGTCTGATGGCACTGCCGAATATGATTGCGCTGTTTGCTTTAAATGGTGTGGTTGTATATGAGACAAAGAAATTTTTTGAGGCTGGTAAACATAAAAAATGAAAATATATTTAATCAGGCACGGAGAAACGGACTGGAATCATATCAACCGTTTTCAGGGAAGGGAAGATATAGAACTGAATGCGGCAGGAATTGCACAGGCAGTACGCTGTGGGCAGACGCTGCAGGGACTGGGGATAGAAGCTGTGTATACAAGCCCACTGAAACGTGCACACTGCACAGGGGAGGAGATTGCTGCACAGATCGGGTTAAGCAGAGACGGTGTAGAGCCGATGCAGGAGCTGATTGAGCGGGATCTTGGTCCGTTTTCCGGACAACTGGTAAAAGATAAAAAAGAGTATTTTGCACTTGCGGCAGGCGACCATGTCGAAGGAATGGAGCCGTTTGCCGATGTGCAGAAACGCATGGAGCGTGCGATAGGGCTTCTTGCGGCAACGGGGCATCAGGCAGTGGCTGCGGTATCCCATGGAGCGGCAATCAATGTGCTTCTGGCAGGGCTTACGAATCATGAGATCGGAACCGGAAAGACAAGACTCTACAATGGGGCAATCAATGTGATTGAAGGGTCACAGACCGGAGGATTTCATGTCCTGCACTGCAATCTGCCGCCGGATGATCCCAAGACACGGCAGATTCTGCTGCAGGATCGGTAAAGCAGATTTTATCATGCAGCTATAGATACAGGAGGACAGGATGGGATACGAGCGGCTGGAAAAAAGTCTGACGGACACGATCAAAGAGGAACAGGCAAAACTGGGATTTCGAAAAGAAGCCATCCGGTTATACTATCCCCTGTCCTCTCTGAATCACTTTTTTGACGTGCAGGAGGGAGAAGAACAAATGCTTCATCGCCTGCAGCATCTGCCGGAAACGTGGCAGGAAAAACTCGGGGATGTAGGTGTGACGGCAAAAAAAGAGCGTTTCTGTTTTTATATTCCGGAACAGGGAAGTGTATATGTCCATGAGCATGAAAAGCCGGATGAATTTATCCGGGAACTGGTGGAACTGGTTGGCAGGCATGGCTGTACCATGCAGGAGATCCGGGAACTGTTCTGTAAACATTCGTCCCATGTGGAATGTCAGAAGATCGAAAATGGGGAATTCGACTGGATGTTCCGGTTTGCGGAGGATGAGGAAGATCCCTATTATTATTGTTTTAAGGATGAGGGAATCCATATCATTTACCATCGTTTTTTGCCGGAGGATTACAGGGAGTTTGGAGTCTGATGAAAACAGACACAGGTAAGGCAGCGGATCAGCAGGGAGAAAATTATGGCACAGACAATATTACTTTTTCGTATAAACCGGGATAAATACGCAGTGATTCAGAATGTATGCAGGACATTAGGCATTCGTATCATAGATGTTGCCCGCAAGGATTATTCCCAGAAACTGGGCACGCTGGCGCAGATACAGGGATTTACCAGAGAGGCAAAAAAATATGACGGTCCGGAATTTCCGGCAGAAATGCTGATTTTTTCGGAAATGAATTCGGATCAGGTGGATGCATTTCTGGCAGAATATAAAAAGGCGGGTGTGGAACCAATTGCACTAAAAGCTGTAATCACAGGCAATAATATTTTCTGGACAGCAGAGAGGACGCAGAAAGAATTGTTGCGGGAACATTTATTTATGAGCAATATTTACAAAAGCAATATGTGATTTGCACAAAAATTTTACGTTATTTTTGTTGAATACTACCAAAGACGGTGTTATAATGTATACAAGAAATGAGAAAATCATTTCGAACATATCAGCCCATATGACATAAGATAATTGAGAAGGGCGCACACCAAAATAAAAAAGGAGGTGTATCGATGATGTATGCAATCGATCCAACCATGTCCTTTGCTCAGGTAGTTCAGTATTACAAGGATTACGTGAAACGGACGAAGAGCTACGGACGCAAACCGGTATCCTTCCTGCGATTTGTAACAGGCAGATACTAAAATCGGATGATCCGGTGGCAAAGAAGCCGCCAGCTCACCCGAATTTTTTGTTTATACCACAGAAAAGCCACCCCACATCTGACGCTTTTGCGGCGAAACAGATGTGGGGTTTTTTTTTCCCTGACAAGTCAAAATTCATATAGCAATTTTTGACCATTAAAAAATCAGAACATAAAATCTTGCCCGTCAGGTCATTTCATTGTAAGGAATCCGTTGTTCCAGAGAGTGTGTCAGCCCCCTTTGCCTGTTAAAATAGACTCATCAACAACAGAGAGATCAGTCAAAGGAGGATACAAACAAATGAGTAAAGTAAAGGTAGCAATCATTGGATGCGGAGGAATTGCAAACCAGAAGCATTTTCCAGCGCTTAAAAACAATTCTGATTTAAACGAGATCGTTGCTTTCTGTGATATCAAAATCGAGCGTGCGCAGAAGGCAGCGGCAGAGTTCGGAGTAGCGGGCGCACAGGTGACAGCAGATTACCGCGAGGTACTGGCAAATCCGGCAGTTGAGGTCGTACATATCTGTACACCAAACGTATCACACAGTGAAATCGCAATTGCAGCATTTGAGGCAAAGAAGCATGTATATTGTGAAAAGCCAATGTCTCACAGTACCGTGGAAGCGGAAAAGATGGTGGAGGCATGGAAGAAATCCGGCATGCAGTTTACGGTAGGCTATCAGAACCGCTTCCGTCCGGAGGTACAGAACCTTCACACAGCATGCCAGAAGGGTGATCTGGGAGATATCTATTATGCAAAGGCACATGCCGTAAGACGAAGAGGAGTTCCGACCTGGGGTGTATTTATGGATAAGGAAGCACAGGGCGGCGGACCACTCATTGATATCGGAACACATGCATTGGATATTACCTTATGGTGTATGAACAATTACGATATTGACAGCGTATCTGGTTCTGTTTTCTACAAGCTGGGCGGTTTAGAGCAGGCAACCGAGGGCAACCTGTTTGGACCGTGGGATCCAAAGACCTATGAGGTAGAGGACTCCGCAATGGGCTTTATCAAAATGAAAAATGGCGCAACTATCTCCTTAGAAGCAAGCTGGGCACTCAATATTCTTGAATCCAGAGAAGCCTCTACAACACTCTGTGGTACCGCAGCAGGAGCTGAGATTCATTCCGGTATGAGCTACAGCAAGAATGAGCTGATTTATAATAGAGGACGAAACGGACAGCTGATGGAAGAAAAACTCTCCCCGGTAGGCGGTGTTGCATACTTCGGCGGCGGTGGCGGAGAAGAAGGCACGATTGATAACAGGCAGTGGTTAGAGGCAGTCAAAAATGGCACACAACCACTTGTAAAACCAGAGGAAGCACTTGCCGTAACTAAGATTTTAGATTCGATCTATCAGTCTGCGAAGGCAAATAAGGAAATCAAATTCTAAAGAAAAGGAGAGGGAGAACATGGGATTTGCAATGCGAATGAATTTTGTGGATGTTGTCGTAAGTGACAGCCTCAAGCATTATTATGTAGATGGTAAGAAAATGGGATATCAGTTTGATATCCGTCTGAGTTACTATCGTGGACATTTTCTTTCTGTCATTGATGAATTTAAGGTAAAGGTGGACGATTTTGAAGTACCGGCGGAGCGGATCAAGTTCTGCATCAACGGAAAAGAATTCAGTCCGGTAGAGTTCGATAAATGTTATACGGAATTCTGGCAGGTGATTGAACCGGCTACGATTAAGGTGATTTATCCGGGAGGACTTCCGGAGGGCGAGCATAAGATTGATGTTACGTTGTTTTTCCGATCCCCATATATGCCGATCGGACCGGATCACAGATACATGCCGGTAGACAGCTGCGGAACCAAAACCATGGCAATTACAGATTAAGGAGGAAAAGAAAATGTCAAAAGTTAAAACAGGAATTACTTTATTTTCACTGGGCACTCCTTATTTGAAAGGAGAACTGGATTTGGAGGGCGTAATCCGCACAGCAGCGGAGCTTGGCGCAGAAGGCTACGAGATCGTGGCAACACAGATGATTCCATCCTACCCGTTTGTCTCGGATGAATTCGTGGAATTTATCAACAAATGCAAGGAGAAATATGGCATCGGACCGATCTGCTATTCGGCAAATATGGATCGGGGAATGTTAAAGGATCGCGATCTGACGGAAGATGAGATGGTGGCGCGTGCGATTACCGATATCATGTCTGCCAACAAACTTGGCTGTACCGTGATGCGCGAGCAGTATCTACTTTCTCCGGAGGGCTTGAAACGGATCGCACCATACGCAGAGGCTTATAACGTTCATGTGGGAATCGAAATTCATAATCCGGAAAGTCCGATCACACCAGCCATTATGGATTATGTGAAGGTCATCGAGGAAACCGGAAGCAAATACATCGGTTTTGTACCGGATTTTGGATGCTTTGCAATCAAGCCAAACAAGCCGTATTGGGACAGAGCACTCGCAGCAGGCGCAACCGAGGAGCAGCTAAACAAGTGTGCACAGCTTCGCTACGATGAGGTTCCATTGGAGGAGGCCATGAAGATTATGGCAGAGGATATCGAAAAATGTCCAGCATTGGGAGGGACCTTAAACAGCATGTATGGCTTCGTCCAGTTCAGAAAGAGCTGCACAAAGGAATTGGAGGGCTTGAAAAGGATTCTGCCGTATTGCTTTGAGATGCACGGAAAATGTCATTATGTCGATGAGAATCTTCACGAAGTGTCAATTCCTTATGAGGAGATCATTCCGGTGGTTGCAGCATCTGACTATGACGGCTTTATCGTCACCGAGTATGAGGATGAGGGTGGTTATGATGCGATTGAGCAGACAACACGTCATGTAGCAATGGTGAAAAAGTTATTGAACCAGTAATGAGATAAGATAGAATAGGAATCAAGATCAGTTTGATGAAAAAACGCATACGGTGTGGCATCACCGTATGCGTATGGAATGAATACTACCGTGAAGCAGTTTATTCATAACCTTGTTTCATTCTAATTCCTGAACGGGGGATATGTCAAGCGGGTGTTGGGAATGGGGGAATCTATGAATACATCAGAAAAAAGATTGTCAAAATTGACATTGTTTGCCTATGGAATGGGCGATTTCGCCAGCAATCTCTGCTGGACCTTTATAGGAAGTTATCTTTCTGTATTTTATACCGATGTGGTTGGAATGGCTCCAGCTATTGCGTCAGCAATCATGCTGATTGCAAAAATCTGGGATGGTGTAAACGATCCGATGTTTGGTGCAATTGCAGAACGCACCAATACCAAGAGGGGACGCTTCCGCCCGTATATTCTGTTCGGAGCACCGATTCTGGCTGTGTTGTCCGTTCTGGCATTTACCACGATAGGGAGGGGAAATGCGGCAGTTATTTACGCGGCAATTACATATATTGGATGTGGCATGGCTTATACGGTTGTAAACCTTTCTTACGGTTCCTTGTCTACCGTTATGACAACGAATCCGGAGGATATTGCGCAGCTGAACAGTTGGAGAATGATGGGAACGAATTTAAGCTCTGTTCTACTCAATGCGATTACCGCGCCGCTTTTGATGAAATTTTCCGGCGGCTCAGAAAGCTACACCGCAGGCGCCTACACAAAGGTGGCAATTTTATTTGCGATCTGTGCTTTGCCATTGTTCTATTTTGTATATGTAAACTGCAAGGAAACCATCAAGCCGGCAGCAGGTGCTACCAAGGTATCCGTTGGAACAAGTATCAAAACAGTATTATCAAATAAGCCTTTAATTTTAGTGTTTTTTATTCAACTTCTGGCAATGACCGCATTTTTCGGTCGTATGGGAGTGGTGATTTATTACCTGATGTACAATGTGCAGCGGTATGACCTGATCGCAGCGTTTATGTCTTTGCCATCGTTATTTACCGTTATAGGAATCTTTCTGACCAAGAATTATATCGTAAAGATCGGAAAGAAAAAGATGGCAGCGATCGGCTATATCGGAGCAGCAATTTCCCTGATCCTGATTTTTATCATTGGAAAAACTGCCGGATATACAAATATTCCACTGTTGCTGGGACTGCATTGTGCCTATGGTTTCTTCTGCTTTTCCTTCCCGATTCCGATGGCGATGGTTCCAGATGCCATCAATTATCAGGAAGACCGGACAGGCGTGCGTTCCGATGGAATTTCCTATGCAACGGTTTCACTTTCCACGAAGTTTGGCTCTGCCTTTGGCGTATCGGGTGCGCTTCTGATCATGGGAGCAACTGGCTATATTGCCAATGCACAGCAGACCGCAGCAGCACTCAATGGAATCAATGTGACAGTCAACCTAATCTTTGGTATCATGTATCTGTGCTGTCTGATTCCGTTGGCAATGTATCCGCTGAATGAAAAGAAAAGTGGAGAAATTATCGAAAATCTCCAGAAAAAGCGTGCACAGAGAGATGAAAAATAATATAATCTAGGAAAGGAACAATTCAAAAAAAACAGACTCTGACAGAATTTGCCCCAAGGCGTTCAGTCAGAGTTTTGTGCATGCATACAGGACGGGGAAAAACAATGGAGAGGCATTTCAAACAGGAAAAATTAAAAATTGAGGTGTTAAATATCAGAGAGGAGCGGGAGCATTTTCATCAGGATATCGAGTTGTTGTTTGTGCTTGAGGGAACGTTAGATGTGGCGATGGGAGAGCAGACAACGCATATGCAGCCGGAGGATATTCTGGTCATCAATGCAAACAAGAGGCATTGTCTAAAGGGCAGCCCGGACATTCTTTTTGCCCGGCTTTACATTACTTATCAGTTGGTGAGTGATATTTTCGAAAGTACCGATATCATTTTCTGGTGTGACTCCACCAAGGGCGATACGGATCGCTACCGGGAGATGAGGGAAACACTGAAAAAATTATTGAATCATTATCTTAGCACTCGAGGAGGGGTGGCGAATTTCGGGCATATTGCATTGTGCTACCAGGTCATGGATCTCTTGTCCTCCTATTTCCTTGTCCGTACCGGTGACCGGCATTTAGAGGATGGAGCAGACCGCTTCGAAAACCGCTTATCCCAGATCAATAATTATATCCGGGCAAATTACAACCAGTCGATCAGTTTAAACGATCTTGCCAGCCAGCTCTATCTTTCGGTCGGCTATCTCTCGCGCTTTTTTAAGAAAAACTACGGGATGAATTTTGCTGCATACTTAGCAAATGTCCGGTTGTATCATGCAGTCGATGACCTGTTGTATACCGAGCAGCCGGTCACAAGGATTGCATATGACAATGGATTTTCCAATGTCACCGTGTTTAATAAGGCGTTTAAGGCGGCATATGGAGAGACGCCATCTGCGTTCCGTAAGCAGGCAAAGGTGAAGGAGCAGAATGCCCAAAAAGAGGAGAACGATCAGCTCGTAGAGGAGCGTCTGGAAGAATTTCTCAGAAACGATGGTCTTCAGAGAGAGGAACAAAAGACCAAGGAAGAAGTCAGGATAGAATTTTCGGTGCAGACGCAGGAGCAAACCAAGTATATATGGAAGGATATGATCAATATCGGTGCGGCGGAGGATCTGCTGCGATCGGAAATCCGGGAGCATGTGATTTACCTGAAGGAGGCGTTGCAGTTTCACTATGTCAGATTTTGGAATATTTTCTCTAAGGATATGCTGATTGATATTTCCAGCGGAGAAGAAGGGTATAATTTTTCGAGACTGGATTCAATTCTCGATTTTCTGCTGCAGAATGGATTAAAACCGCATATTGAACTGGGGATGAAGCCGCGCAGATTGTATGGAAGTGTGCAGACAGCATTGATTTTCGAAAGGAATGAGGATGCGTTTCCGGGAGATGAGAAGTGGAAGTGTGTGCTTGATGCTATGATGCGGCATCTGCTTCACCGGTATGGAAGGACAGAGATCGGAACGTGGAGAATGGAGCTGTGGTTTCGGGAGGATACAGAAAAAAACTGGGAGGGGATGAAGGGCTATTTCCGGCTGTTTAATATCACCTATGAGGTCATTCACCGTTACAGTGAGGAGATTCAGGTGGGCGGAGGCGGCTTTCGATTTCTGTATGATATCCAAAACGTATATGCAAAGTTTTTGGAGGAATGGAAAAAGGAACCGTATTTCCCGGATTATCTCTCATTTTTGTATTATGCATATCAGCAGGGGGAGGTCGCGCAGGATAACTACAGCAAGCGTCTGACAGACAGTGAAGGCTTCCTTCATTATATGCAAAAGGTAAAACGGTATATGGCAGAATCCGGAATTGAGGAGACGTATCCGGTGTATGTTACGGAATGGAACCTGACGATTTCGGATCGAAATTATATCAATGACACCTGCTTTAAGGGCGCTTATGTGGTAAAAAATATTCTGGACTGCTATCCATTGTGCGAGGGTATGGCACTGTTTCAGGGAAGTGACCGGATCTCGGAATACTACGATTCTCACGATATGCTTTATGGAGGCACGGGAATTATTACAAAGGATGGAATATTAAAACCGGCAGGCTTTGCCTTTGACTTTTTGAACCGGCTGCTACCGTATTATATCGGAAAAGGGGAGAATTGTATTCTGACAACAGATGGTCATGGAAGCTACGGCATCCTCTGTCACAATGCGAAAAAGCTCAATTACAACTATTATCTTTCCGCGGAAAATGAGCTGGATAAGGAGAATATCTGGAAATATTTTGAGGATCGGGAGGCAAAGGAGCTTGCGATCCGGCTGCGCGATGTCCGGGATGGTGTGTATCAGATGAAAACCTACAGTATCAATGAAAAAAACGGAAGTGTTCTGGATATCTGGGCGGAGATGGAATACGAAAGTGAATTGACTAGAAATGATATCAAATATTTCCGCCGAACCTGTGAGCCGAGACTCAAAATCCAGAAGGTTGAAGCGAAGGAGCAGACGCTGGATCTGGATGTAACGCTAGCGGCGAATGAGATTGCGTTTATCCGGCTGAAATGGTTTGCATGAAATCACTTGCTGATTTTGTATGCGTAAAAGATATAAATGATACCCACATATATGCCTATCGCTTAAGGCGATAGGCATATGCGGTTGCAGTTTGTGTATGAGAACGGTAGTAAAAACGCTGTACTAGGATTCAAACAGAATCGCTTCTCCGGTTTCTGAAGATTTCCACGCGGCCTCCATCACAGAGAGTACACGCCGGACTTCGGAAATCTTGATTTTAGATTCAGCTTTTCCATTCAGCACATCCGAAACATTCCGGTAGAAATCTACCCAGTCGGTCTGAATCTCTGGAAGCGGCTCGGTTACGATGCCTCCTGGTGGAACAGGTGCAAACTGTCGGGTTGGACCGGCCTCGGTTTCAGTAATCTGTGGAGGAAGTTTTTCCAACAATTTTCCGGTACGGTAAATGCTGCCATTGCAGCCGAAATCCTCTACAATCATGGTGCCCTTGTCACCGGCAGCAAGCCAGCGCGGCTGATATTTTAGAATATAGGTGGACAGCTCAATATGGGCGGTTACACCGTTATCCATTTTCAGAATGATCTTAAAGTAGTCATCAACTTCCTCATGCAGTACATTTTTGATGTCTGCATAAACGGATTTGATTTTGGCATCCGGCATCATAAACAGGATCTGGTCGATCAGATGCACACCCCAGTCGTAGATCATGCCGCCGCCGTATTTTTTATACAGATGCCATTCGTGCATGTATCCGTTGCCGGAATGCAGCTTGGATTCAATCGTAAAAATATTGCCAAGGAGTCCTTCATCATATGCTTTTTTCACGGTCAGCATATCCTTGTCCCAGCGCCGGTTCTGGTGCGAGGTGAAAAAGACTCCTGCCTCCTTGCAGGCTGCCTCCATCTCATCGAGCTCCTGCACACTCATGGCAGCGGGCTTTTCGGTAATAACGTTCTTCCCGGCTTTGGCGGCCTTGATGCACATTTCCTTGTGCAGATAGTTGGGAACGGTCAGGATAACGGTATTGACCTCAGGATCTGCCAGAAGCTCATCCGCATTCGTATACAGCCGATACCCCATTTCAATTGCTTCTTTTTGTTTTTCTTCGGCAATGTCGCATACAGCAGCAATCTCAACACCTGCTCTTGGAGCGTTCTGCGCATGCCATTTTCCCATTCCGCCGAAACCGATGATTCCAAGTTTAATAATCATAAAATGAAAACCTCCTTGCTTTGGTCTGGTGTTTACTTTTCTGGCTTTCATTATAAATGAAAACGAGTGGTCTGCCTTTCGAAAAATGCACCTTATTTCTGTGCGGAAAGTACATTTTTGACCAAAATAAAGTTCAAAAGAAACAGGAGGTTATAATCTGCTATCATTTTTTTGACTTACTCTTAGACCAGCTCCTCCGGAATCAGATGAGGGATGCTGTTCGGCTTTACATATTTGCGGGACTGTCGGGGTGTCATACCGTAAAGCTCCTTGTACATACGGTTAAATACAGTCTGGTTCGTAAAACCGATCTGGTGCATGACCTCGGCAACGGAAAGCTCCGTGGAGCTGAGCAGACGCCCGGCATGGGAGATCCGCACCTCATTGAGATATTGCAGGAACGTAATTCCCATATGCTGTTTGAAAAAGCGGCAGAAATATTCCTTGCTGAAGCCGATTCTGGCAGAAATATCGTTCAAGGTGATTTTTTCCGGATAATGCTCAGTAACATAGGAAATAATCACGCGGAGTGCGTCATTTGGCTTTTTCTCATCAGTTGCGGTCCCCAAAGGGGCATACACCGAAAACGACTGGATCAGGTCGGACAGCATCAAAAGAGCGATACCATCCGAGCGCATGGTGCTGGTGCTTTCTTTTTTAATACTGGAACGGGTGAGGTCACGGGCAAGCTGACAGAGCGTAAGGTATTCTGTTGACTTGGGGTGATCCAGCGGCAGTGGCTGACATTGGATGTGGTACAATTCCAGATCCGGGCAGTACAATGCCATCTGCTTTTTGTCCACATGAATGCATAAAAACATATAAAGAGGAGAGGCAGACTGGATGGAATGCATCTCCTTAGAGTCAAAAACGACCAGCTGGTTGCGGGAAAGCAAAAAGGCTTCGTGATCAATCTGAATGGTGACTTCTCCATTGAGACAGAACAGGATTTCCATTGCGTCATGCCAGTGCATAGGGATGTGCGGGCTTTCGAGAGCCGCCATGGAAATTTTCAGACCAAGATTTCCCAACGGATGCATGGCCTCGTGATATACAGTTTTCATTGTAAAAATCTCCTTTATTTGCGGTTATTTTATATAAAAATGTCAATATCGTTGTAAAACAGGATAATTATAGCACTGGTTTTAGAAAAAAAACAAGCGTAAAATACAACATGTTACGAGGATATGGAGAGAAAAAAGGAGAGATTGAGATGAACAATACGATGACAATTATGGGAAACAATACGACAATGACAAAATGCTACGCTAACGTAGGAAAGAATAGAACCTGGTTTCAGCGCCTGAAAGGTTATTTTCTGGACAATGCAGATTATTTTGCAACTGCTTCTGTTATGTTGAATGGAAATGCAGCCTCAGCCGCTCAAATCATGAAAAATACAAATAGATAAGATGCATTTTCAAAGGTCAAAAACAGACAGCTTGTTTTTGACTTTTTTTTTATAAAATAAAACCGAAAAATAAAAATGTCAGTTTTCTTACTTGTAATGCGACAAAATGTGGGAAGTGAAGCCACGTGGATTTTTGTACAATCAAAATAAATCAAACGAAAGCAATGAAGCGAAATGACGCTGCAAAGTAATGGAAAGGAGAAAACGAACATGATGAAATTCGGTTTATTAACATCTATCTGCGAGGGCATGACATTTGAGGAAGTTGTGGATTTTGCCGCAGAAAATCAGCTGGAATGTCTGGAGGTAGCCTGCTGGCCACAGGGCGGCGCACAGAGAAGATATGCGGGTGTAAGCCATATTGATGTTGCCAATCTGGACGAGAAGAAGGCGGCAGAAATCAAGCAGCTTTGTCAGGAAAAGGGCGTAGAGATTTCTTCCCTCGCATATTATCCCAACACACTGGAGCCGGACGAGAAAAAAAGAAACAGCTATATCAGCCATTTATACAAACTGATGGACGCATCTGTATTGCTCGGTGTCAATATGATTACAACATTTATCGGACGTGATTCCAAGAAAAATGTGGATGAAAATATGGAGCTGGTAAAAGAGGTCTGGACACCGATTGTACGGTATGCAGAGGAAAAGGGCGTGCGGATTGCCATTGAAAACTGTCCAATGCTCTTTACCAATGATGAGTGGCCGGGCGGACAGAATATTATGTCAACGCCGGCAAACTGGCGGAGAGTATTTGAGATTTTGGACAGCCCCAATCTGGGAATTAATTATGATCCTTCTCACTTTGTATGGCAGCAGATTGATTATATCAAGCCAATTTATGAATTTAAGGATAAGATTTTCCATGTACATTACAAGGATATCAAGGTATTCTGGGATAAGCTGGCAGATGTGGGTGTGATGGCAACTCCGCTTGAGTATATGTCTCCAAAGATTCCGGGACTCGGTGATGTGGACTGGGGCAAATATGTATCAGCACTGACAGATATCGGATTCGAGGGCTGCTCAGTAATCGAGATTGAGGATAAGTCATTTGAAAAGGATATCGAGGATGCCAAGCGTGCGATCCGTCTGAGTGCAAGATATCTGCGGAATTTTATTGAATAAAGGAACAATACGGGAAAATTAGAGGATATAGAAAAGAGCTTTGCGAAAATGCAAAGCTCTTTTACCTTGTAAAATTCTAAGCTGAAAAATTACATGGTTTCTCCATCTGTTTTACAAGAATGAAGATGTGAGGCCAGACATTCAACTGCTATTTCCATAGCATCCTTTAAAGAGTCTGCCTGTGTTACAAGATACTTGACTGTTTAGGCGCGCAGACCCCGCAAAGAAGCCGTCGTTTCCGACAGCACATTTTGGTTGCGGATTACTCCCAGCGTGATGCCGACCAGCAGCGAATTGAATACACTGTTGGCAAAACCGTAGGACAAAAACGGGACACTTGCGGTATAGACCGGACTGCAGCCCAAATTGGTCAGTACAAAATGTAAAAGCTCAAAAAGAAGAATCCCACTTGCAGCAGTGCCGGCCAGCAGAGCCAGACGGTTGCTCTGGTGCAGGGCATAGTGAAGACTGCGCAGTACAAGGACTGCAAGCGCAACGATCACAAGAATACCGGATACGATACCAAACCACAGGAAGATGCTGTGCAGGACATAGGTGGAGGCAAGGCTTTCCGTATCCACATAGGAACTGATTGTGCCGCCACCAAAGGCAAGCATCTGCTGCTGCTCCAGCGCAAGCATTTGCTGGACGTAGCCTGAACCCTTCAGAAATTCCGTCAGGCGGTCACGCATATAGGAGTTCTGAAAGAACAGAATCACAAAGCAGGCGGCTGCCGCCACGTAGGGAAGCACCGTCAGCAGCCAGAGCGTCCTTTTAGAGCTGCCAGTCAGTATGCCACGATGAATGGCAAGGCAGAGCAGCAAAAGCGTCAGGCATCCGGCAGCAAGCACCGTTGACCAAGTGATAATTGTGCCAAAAAGCATCCGGACGAGAAACAAAAGCGTTAGTCCGTGCAGGAACCAAATGGCTTTTGCCCCCTTGTCCCGTAGCCGGTATAACAGCAGGGCATATACCAGCGGATAGACCAGTGCCAGATAGTAGCAGAGGGTGTACTGCCGACTGTAAAAGCCGAAGAACCATGGCGGTAGCAGACCAAGTAAAAAGATTGCCAGAAGAATCCATGTGCCTTTTGCAAGATACATGTAGTTGCCAAAGATGCACAGCAGAAGGAGGCCAAGCCCGATTGCATTGTAAAGGATGGTGCGCTGCAGATAGGTATCGGACAGGATGGCAGGATCGGGTGTAAGGTGTGTATATACCAGATACTGCATCGCAATTCCGAGTACAGTCAGTACGACAGCCAGACCAAACAGCGCGATTGGAAACTTCGGGCGGTGTACCTGATTGAGAGCTTCCCCGGTGGAAACCGGATCACCCATCTGCCGCACAGCCTCCTGCATTGCAACAGCTTCACTCATACCGGAGGCACGGTAATCCTGTGCCTGTTCTTCAATATGATCCTGAATTTCTGCAAGGACACTTGCCCGCGCATGCGGATTTACGATCTGCTCTCCGAGCGTCTGCAGGTACTCTTTTTCATCCATCCTAACATCCTCCTTCCATACTCAGTACATTGGTGACTGCCGACTGATAGGTCATCCATTCCTGTTTTTTTTCGGAAGAATGATGCCGGCCGGCTTCTGTCAGCTGGTAATATCTGCGTTTTTTCCCGGAAGAGGCATCCTCATAGGACCGCACATAGTCCTTGCTCTCCAGAGAGTGGAGCAGTGGATACAGGGTGCCGGCTTTCAGTTCAAAGACGTTGTTGGATTTGCTGCGAAGAGCTTCAATCATTTCGTAGCCATACATATCTTTCGTTTCCAAAAGGCGCAGAAGCAGCAATGCCATGCTTCCCTGTACGAGATTTTTGTCAATACCCATGGTATATGACCTCCTTTCAGTGATAAGTACTATAGACAGTCTATACATGAAAGTATATATCGACAGCCTATACATGTCAAGCAAAGGGAAAAGCGTTGTGCAATATGCACGAAAAATAGAAAGGAAAACTTACTTATTTCACAAAAATGAGAATAACACTTGCGGAACCGTGCAAAATAGGTGTATACTCTGCTTACTGAAAACGTTACCGGAAACATTGCCGTGAACGTTTTCAATCAGGAGCTGCCGTATGAACGGTAACTCTACGAACGTATTTATTTCAGGAGGGTGAAAATATGAAAAAGAAAATTGTATCAGCATTAATGGTTGCCGCAATGGTTGTCACAGCATTCGCAGGATGCGGAAGCGATAAGGGCGGCACATCCACACAGGGTGGAGACAAGACCAGCAAGAGTTCCGGAAAGGTTTACATGTTAAACTTTAAACCAGAGACAGACGAAGCCTGGCAGAATCTGGCAGAGACCTATACCGATCAGACCGGTGTAGAGGTAAATGTGCTTACCGCAGCAGACGGACAGTACAACACAACATTACAGTCCGAGATGGCAAAGTCGGATGCACCTACCATCTTCAATGTAGGAAATTCTTCCGCAGCACAGACATGGAACGATTATACATATGATCTGAAGGACTCTGAACTTTACAAGCACTTGACAGATAAGTCTCTTGTAATCAACTATGATGATAAGGTAGCTGCCATTGCAAACTGCTATGAGTGCTACGGTCTGATCTACAACAAGACAATTCTGGAAGGATACTGTGGCATGGATGGTGCTGTAGTTTCTTCGGTAGATGAGATTAACAACTTTGATACTTTAAAGAAAGTTGCAGATGACATCAATTCCCGTATTGATGACATCAATAAGGAACTTGGAACTGACCTGACAGAGGCATTTGCTTCCGCAGGACTGGATGACGGATCTTCCTGGAGATTTTCCGGACATCTTGCAAATATGCCACTGTACTATGAGTTCAAGGATGATGGATGTGACCTTACAGCCGGGGAAGAGTCCATTAAGGGAACTTATCTTGATAACTTCAAAAACGTATGGGATATGTATGTATCTGATTCCGCAGCAGATCCTAAGACATTAAATTCCGGTGCATTAAATGCAGAGTCTGAGTTTGGTATGGGAGAGGCAGTCTTCTACCAGAATGGTGACTGGGAGTTCTCTCCGTTAACAAACGAGGAAAACGGATATGCCGTTACAGCAGATGACTTATCCATGATGCCAATTTACTTTGGTGTAGATGATGAGAATGAAGGACTTTGTGTTGGTACTGAGAACTACTGGGCAGTGAACGCAAAGGCATCTCAGGAAGATATTGATGCAACACTTGAGTTCTTAAACTGGGTAATCACTTCTGACGAGGGACGTGATGCCATTACAAATCAGATGGGACTTACTGCTCCATATGATACATTTACAGGTGATTACGAGACAAAGAATGCATTTGCACAGGCTGCAAACAAGTTAATGACTGACGGAAAAACATCTGTAGCATGGAGCTTCAATGCTACTCCAAACGTAGATGACTGGAGAGCGGATGTTGTTTCTGCCCTGACTGCCTATACCGCAGGTGAAGGTGAGTGGGATGCTGTAAAGACCGCATTTGTTGATGGATGGGCAAATCAGTGGAAGATCGCCCATGAAGATGATGCACAGTAATCAAAGATGATGGGAAAAGGGGTAAGTGGCATGCCGCTTACTCCTTTTTTTAAAGAAGCACCTGCAGTGCGGGCTGGTACTGGCAGGGGCTGCAGTTAGTGAAAGGAATGTATTATGGAAAAAGCAATTAAAAAATATTTCCCGATTTTTCTGCTTCCGACAATGATTGCATTTGCAATTGGATTTATTGTACCGTTTGTATATGGAATTTTCTTATCTTTTTGTAAGTTCACAACCGTTACAGACTGGAAATGGAAAGGGTTACAGAACTATTCGAGAATCTTTTTTGTAAACGGAAAGTTAGACACAACATTTATTCATTCATTATGGTATACAGCGTTATTTACGGTTGTATCGGTGCTGATCATCAATGTGATTTCATTTCTCATTGCGATGGCACTTACCAAAGGCATCAGGGGTACCAATCTTTTCCGTACCGTATTTTTCCTGCCAAACCTGATTGGTGGTATCGTACTCAGTTATATCTGGCTGATGATTTTTAACAGCGTATTATCCAATTTCTCCAAGACAATCGTATCCACACAGTGGTATGCGTTCTGGGGTATGATTATTGTAGTATGCTGGCAGCAGATCGGATATATGATGATTATCTATATTGCAGGAATCCAGAATATTCCGGGAGAATTAATCGAGGCGGCAAAGATTGATGGTGCAAATTCCTGGCAGCTGCTCCGGCATGTAACACTTCCGATGCTGATGCCGACGATCACCATCTGTACATTCCTGACGCTGACCAATGGATTTAAGTTATTTGATCAGAACTTCGCTCTGACCGGTGGTAATCCGGCTAAGATGTCACAGCTTCTGGCATTAAATATTTATGACACAATGTACGGCACGACCGGATGGCAGGGCGTTGGTCAGGCCAAAGCGGTTATCTTCTTTATTCTGGTTGCAGTTATTGCGCTGATTCAGAATAAACTGACCACAAGCAAGGAGGTGCAGGACTAATGGCTAAAAAGAATAACAATCAGGTAAGTGCTGTCCGTCAGGCAAAACATGGCTGGATCTGGACACTGGCATTTACGGTTATCAGCATTTTATGGATTGCACCAATTCTGGTAGTCCTTTTAAATTCCTTTAAAAGAAAAGCCTTTATTTTCAGACATCCGTTTACACTTGGAACAGAGCCGCTTTCCGCTGGCTGGGATAAATTTATCCATGGTGTTGAACGTGCATTCTGTGGCTGGCTGAACTATTCCAACGGTATCCGTAAGACAAATTTCTGGAACAGTTTTGGGATTTCCCTGTTTATTACAGTAGGCTCGGTTGCATTGATTATTATCTGCTGCTCCATGTGTGCATGGTATATTACCAGAGTCCATACAAAAGTGACGAAAACAATTTATGTACTGTGTCTGTTTTCCATGATTGTTCCATTCCAGATGGTAATGTTTACGTTATCAAAATTTGCAAACCTTTTACATCTGTCCAATCCTCTTGGAATTATTGTTGTATATCTGGGATTTGGAGCGGGGCTGGCCGTTTTCATGTTTACCGGCTTTGTAAAGGGAATTTCCCTGGAAATTGAAGAAGCTGCAATGATTGATGGATGTACACCATTACAGACCTTTTTTAAGGTGGTTTTTCCAATTTTAAAGCCAACGACGGTAACGGTAGCAATCCTTGAGGCGATGTGGGTATGGAATGATTACCTTCTGCCGAGTCTGGTGTTGAATATTAATAAGTATAAAACCATTCCGATCGCAATCCAGTTCCTGAAACAGAGTCATGGACAGATCGACTGGGGTGCCATGATGGCGGTACTTGTTCTTGCAATTCTGCCAATTATTATCTTTTATATTGCGTGCCAGAAATATATAATAGAAGGAGTTCTTGCAGGTGCTGTCAAGGGCTAGAAAATAGACATTTCGTCTGTATATACGAGGTGAAGGAATGACAATTGTAGATATTGCGAAAGAGGCAGGATATTCTGTCAGTACGGTTTCCCGTGTCCTGAATGGAAGAAGAGATGTCAGCGAAGAAGCCCGTGACCGCATTATGCGAATTGTGGAAGCTTACCAGTTTGTACCAAATAACAATGCCAAGCATTTAAAACAGACCGTGAGCCAGAGTATTCTGATTCTCGTAAAAGGTACTTCGAATATGCTGTTTACAAATATCATAGAGGTAATTCAGGATACTATCGAGGGATCGGATTATTCCCTGCGGGTGCATTATCTGGATGAAGATGCAGATGAAGTGAAAGAGGCTGTGCGGATGTGCAGGGAACATAAGCCAATGGGGATTTTGTTCCTTGGAGGTAATATACAGTACTTTCATGAAGAATTTGAACTGGTCAATGTTCCGTGTGTGCTGGTGACAGATCGGGCGGATAAACTGGGATTTCGGAATCTTGCATCTGTTTCAACAGATGATATGGCAGCTGCGGAGATGGCGGTTGATTATCTGTTTGATCACGGACATCGCGATATTGCTGTTATCGGGGGAGATATGGCATTATCTTCCCCAAGTAAATACCGTAAAGCAGGAGCGAAGCGCAGCTTTATAAAACATGGCTGTGAATTTGAGGAAGAAAGTTATGCGGTAGCGCGGTTCTCATATGAGAGTGCATACAATGCCATGAACCGGATGCTGGCTTCCAAAAGATCCATTACAGCGGTTTTTGCCATGAGTGATGTGATGGCAGTTGGTGCTATGCGCGCGATTTTTGATGCGGGTCTGCGGGTGCCGGAGGATATTTCGGTGATCGGATTTGACGGAACACTTCTTGCAGATTATTATAATCCAAAGATTGTGACGGTTTGTCAGGGGTATGAAAAGATTGCCAGAAAAAGCATTGATCTGCTGTTTGGCATGATTGATCTCAACAAACCGGCCACACATGAACTGGTTCCATTTAGTTTAAAAAACACAGAGAGCGTAAGCTCTATTTGATTTCTGCTTATTTTTAAGAAGCCGTGCAGCGTTGCTGCACGGCTTTAATTGATTGAGGGACGGAGCAGCCGGTAGATGGCTGCTGCAAGTGGCACGGCAAACAGGATTCCCCAGATACCGAATGCCCCACCGCCGACAATGACTGCGGCAAGTACCCAGATGCCGGGCAGCCCGATGGAATGTCCGACCACACGGGGATAGATAAAATTGCCTTCGATCTGCTGGAGAATTGTTAAAAAGATAAGAAATACCAGTGCTTTTACCGGGGAAACCGTAAGAAGCATACACGCACCGGCTGCGGCACCGATATAAGCTCCGATGACCGGTAGCAGTGCGGTTACACCTACCAGACAACCGATCATGGCAGCATAGGGAAGCCGAAGAATCCACATGCCGATGGTACAAAGCATACCGAGGATTACTGCCTCTATGGTCTGTCCTGCCAGAAAATGATGGAAGGACTGATTGAGAACCGTCAGTACATAACGTATTTTTTTCCCTTGGAAAACACCGAAACACCGGTCGATCAGGAAACTGCCCATCCGTAAGAGGGATTCTTTGGCAGCAAGCAGATAAAAAGAAAACATCAGTCCCGGCAGAAAAATTAAAAGCCAGCTGCCAAGTTTCTCCAGGGAAGTTTTCATGCCTTTTGCCAGACGGGGGATTTTTGCGATCAGTGTATCCCAGCAAAAGGGTTCATTCATCCATGCCCGGATTTCGTTTTCCATGCCAAGATCCATTTGCAGATGTTCGTTTGCCCACTCACACAGTAATTCTAAAACCTGAGGGAAATCGGTTGCGATGATCCGGATGCAGGATAACAGCTGAGGAACGATCATCCACCATAAGATCAGGATCACAAGCACAAGCGAAAGGTAGGAGAGTGTCATACATAGGGGACGCTGTAAGGGCGCAATGGCTGCCATACGGCATATTCTTGCATACCCTTTTTCGTAAAAACACATAAGGATATTAACTACATAGGCAATCATACAGCCGATCAGCAAGGGAAGGACTGCGCGGAAAACAGTTTTTGCAATTACTGTCAGAATGGGCAATACATAAAATAGTGAACCATACATAGGGCATACTCCTTTTCCTCTACAAATATTTATTAGTTTGGGCAGAAGAAAGCGGGATTATGTAAAAATAAGGAAATGTTAAGGTAGAATCATGGTTTCGCCCCTTGAAATCATGGAAAAAGAAAGCTAGAATACAAAACAGATGATAGATTCTGAAAAGTATTGTTTATTTTAAAGAAGGGATTCGATGATGAAAAAAGGACTGGTCATGGAAGGCGGAGCCATGCGCGGAATGTTCACCGCCGGAGTCATCGACGTGATGATGGAGCATCAGATAACATTTGACGGAGCGATGGGCGTGTCAGCAGGGGCAGTGTTTGGCTGTAATTATAAGTCCAATCAGCCGGGACGCGTCATTCGTTACAATGCAGCGTACTGTAATAAACCGCAGTATGCGGGACTGCGCACATTTTTGAAAACAGGGGATATGTTCGGGGAACAGTTCTGTTATCATGATATCCCGGAGCATCTTGATCCGTTTGATTATGAGACTTACCGCAAGAATCCGATGGATTTTTACGTGGTGGTGACAGATGCAAAAACCGGGAAAGCTCTTTACAAAAAAGTGGATCGGTGTGATAAGAAAGAAATGGAATGGATGAGAGCATCGGCATCCATGCCGATTGTGTCAAAGCCGGTCTGCGTGGATGGATATGAATTGCTTGATGGAGGCGTAGCAGATTCCATTCCGGTGCAGAAAATGCAGGAACTTGGGTTTGATAAAACGGTAGTGGTTCTGACGCAGCCGCGGGATTATGTGAAAAAAAAGAATCAGCTGATGCCGCTGGCGAAAGTATCGCTTCGCAGGTATCCGGCGATGATTGATGCCATGGAACACCGGCATGAGCATTACAACGAAGAACTGGAATATATCAGGGAAAAAGAAGAACGTGGGGAATTGTTTGTCATTCGTCCGCCCAAAAAGATAGAAGTCAGCAAAGTAGAAAGAGACCGGCAGAGACTCCTTGCCGCCTACCGCATGGGACGGGAGACGATGAAGGAGCATATGCGCAGTCTCGAGTGTTTCCTGAAATAAGCACCTGTTACAGGAAACGGTAAATCAGGATCGCCAGCACAATTCCGATGATGCCGGCGATCGTTATTTTTATGGTTAATCCAAATGTGAGCACCAGAATTCCCAGATCAAGTACCAGTGGGTTGGAAAGACCAAAGGTCTGTCCGTAATTCAGCCAGCGGAGAGCCGGGACACCGGCACTAAGCTGACCGATAAAGCCACCCAGTACAACACCTGCGAGAATCATCAAAAGAAGTGCCCAATAGTTTTTTCCAGCAGTTCCTTTTGCCATAAAATATCCTCTTTTCTAAAGTCTAGACTCCTATCATAACATAAAAAGTGAAAAATCACAAAGGATACATGTTTTTTGTATAGAACAGCATTGAAGCCTTTGGTTTTTTGTGATAAATTAAACATATCGGCATGAATTGGTATATGGGGGAGGACAATTGAAAAAAATAGCATTGATATCAGACGGCTGGCGCCGGATGATCACATATGCCTGGGTAGATGGGATCATCCGGCGGATCAGGGAACTGGATGAGGATATTGCTTTGTATCAGTACAATTGTTATGGCAACTGGAGCAAAGATGCATTGCATAATACAGGCGAATATAATATTTATAATCTGCCGGATCTGTCAGCGTTTGATGGAATTATACTGGATGGAAGCAATATTGTGGATGTCCGGCAAAAAGAAAAGATTGTAGAACGCCTGCAGAATTGCGGGGTTCCGGTTCTTTCTCTGGACTGGTATATCAACGGATTTTATTATGTGGGTGCAGATAACCGGCGTCCGATCCGTGAATTTATGACACATTTATACGAAGTGCATGGATGCCGCAGATTTGTTTTTGCCGGAGGCCCGGAAGATGCTTTCGGAAATCTGGAACGTGTTGCTGCGTACTGCGAATGCCTGAAAAAATATGGAATGACATTGGATGACAATCCGATTTTATGTGGGGATTACGACTATGAGACCGGCGTGAACTATATGCGGGAGTATGTCCATAGCGGCTCGAAACTTCCGGATGTGTTTGTCTGTGCAAATGACAATATTGCGGCAGGAATCTGTGCAGAGGCAGAACAGTGGGGGTACCGCGTACCGGACGATTTTCTGGTGACGGGCTTTGATAATCTGGATAAGGCAGCCTATTTCCGTCCGCAGATTACGACTGTATTTCAGGACCGGGAGGAGATCGGAAAGCTTTGTGTGGATGTACTGCTCCGTATCTGGGAAGGAAAACCGGTGGAAGAACGCAACTATATTCCGGTTACCTGTATTTACGGAGAAAGCTGTGGCTGTCCGAATAACGGCATGGTAAACTACCGCGAATATTTAAGGGAAAAGATTGTTGCAACGGTCAAAAAAGATGAAGATGATTCCCTTCTCGTGGAATTGGAAGCGCAGATGGCAAGGTGCAATGGTTTCCGGGAAATTTTTGAATATATTGTTGACTATTTCCAGAAACTGAGATGTGACGGGGTATATTTTGTGGTGGATCGCAAGCTGTTTGCGGCCGATGAGGATACGGATTTTCCGGTGGAAGGCTATGATGAAAAGAATCTTGTGGTGGCAGATGGATTTGAGAACCATAAGAGAATGGCATTTGCCAGTGTCAGGGAACTGAACCGCCATCTGGAAGAAACAGGAAGCCAGAATGCCTATCTGTTTACCCCGATTCATTTCCGGGAACAGTCGGTTGGCTATCTGGTAATGAAAAACGGACGCTTTCTGTATGATAATCCATATTATTATGACATTCACAGCACGATTGTAAAGACACTGGAAACGCAGTTTAAGCAAAAACAGCTGGAGAATGCAGCAAACAAACTCCAGATGCTGTACAACAGGGATCCGCTGACCGGTATCTGTAACCGGATTGCGTATACGGACATTATCCGTCCGGCATTTGCAAAGTATCAGGAAAAGGGAATAGCATGTGCGCTTGTCTTTGTGGATGCGGATGATTTTAAATCTGTGAATGACACATATGGACATGAATTTGGAGATCAGGTACTGATAAGAATTGCACAGGTTCTTGAGGAAGAATGCCCACAGCAGGGATATGTATGCAGATACGGAGGCGATGAGTTCATCGGATTTTTCCCATATGCGACTTCCGAAAAGGCACAACAGTACACGGATCGTGTGCAGAGCCGGCTGACCAAGGAAAACATTATGATCAGTATCGGTGTAGAGCTGACGTTTGCGGGGGGAGAAGAGACTATAGATGAGTATCTGTCACTTGCCGATCAGAATATGTACCGCCAGAAACAAATGCGCAAAGAAAGCAGGAAAAATATCGATTGATAATAGATTGACAAATTTATCTTACCAATGTATAGTAACTTAGTAGGAATACTAAGCTTTAAATGCTGTACATTTTTTAAGAAAGAAGAGATAGATTATCATGAAGATTTCAACAAAAGGCAGATATGCCATGAGACTGATGCTGGATCTGGCATTGAACAACACAGGAGCACCTATCAGTTTAAAAGATGTTGCAAGACGTCAGGAGATTTCCGACAAATATCTGGAGCAGATTATTTCCGTATTGAACCGCGCCGGTTATGTGCGCAGTGTGCGTGGAGCACAGGGGGGATATCTGTTGCGTAAAGCACCGGAGGAGTATACCGTTGGAATGATTCTCCGCCTGACCGAGGGATCGCTGGCACCGGTTGCATGTCTCGATGAGGGAGACGATGTCAACTGTGAGAAACGGGAAGACTGTGTTACCCTGATTCTCTGGAAAAAGATCAATGATGCCATCTGCAGTGTTGTGGATCATATCACATTGCAGGATCTGGTTGACTGGCAGAGAGAAAAAAATGGGGATTATGTGATATGAGGTATCTCGAAGAGATATCTCATGCGATGTGCTCCTTATTAAAAAAGAAAAGAAAGTAGGAAGAGTATGAGTAAATTAATCTATCTGGACAATGCGGCTACCACACAGGTATACCCGGAAGTTCTTGATGCGATGCTCCCATATTTTACGGAGCATTACGGTAATCCGGCAGCTATTTACAGCTTTGCAGGAGAGTCGGAGCGTGCGGTTGCAAAAGCAAGAAAGCAGATCGCAGATGTGATCGGGGCAAAGACCGAGGAAATTTATTTCACCGGAGGCGGAAGCGAGTCCGATAACTGGGCACTCAAAGCAACCGCAGAGGCATACAGCAGCAAGGGAAAGCACATTATCACATCCGCGATCGAGCACCATGCGATCCTGCACACAGCACAGTGGCTGGAACTGCACGGATTTGAAGTGACTTATGTCGGTGTGGATGAAAATGGTAAGATTAAGCTGGACGAGCTTGAGGCAGCCATCCGTCCGGATACAATTCTCATCTCTGTCATGGCAGCAAACAACGAGATCGGAACCATCGAGCCACTGAAGGAAATCGGTGCGATTGCAAAGAAACACGGGGTACTGTTCCATACCGATGCGGTACAGGCATTTGCACATGTGCCGATCAACGTGGACGAGATGAATATTGACATGCTCAGTGCCAGCGGTCACAAGATCAACGGACCAAAGGGAATCGGAGTCATGTATATCCGCAAAGGCGTAAAGATCCGTTCTTTCATTCACGGAGGTGCACAGGAACGTCAGCGCCGTGCCGGCACACACAATGTTCCGGGTATCGTCGGAATTGGGAAAGCAGCGGAACTTGCAGTTGCCAATATGGAAAAGAACACGGAGTATGAAGTAAAACTGCGTGATCATCTGATCGAACGTGTGCTTGCAGAGATCCCGTACACCCGCTTAAACGGAGACCGTACCGACCGTCTTCCAAATAATGCAAACTTCTGTTTCCGGTTTATCGAGGGAGAATCCATGCTGATCCTTCTCGATCAGGCGGGCATTTGTGGCAGCAGCGGAAGCGCCTGCACATCCGGATCATTAGATCCGTCACACGTGCTTTTAGCAATCGGACTGCCACACGAGATTGCACATGGAAGTCTTCGTCTGACACTTTCCGAGAAGACAACCATGGAAGATATTGATTATACGGTAGATAAATTGAAGGCAATTATCGAACGTCTGCGCAGCATGTCTCCTCTGTATGAGGATTTTGTGCGGAAAAACGGATAGAATATTTTGCAGAAGGAGAGAAACAAAATGTACAGCGAAAAGGTAATGGACCATTTTAATAACCCAAGAAACGTAGGAGAGATTGAGAACCCAAGTGGTGTTGGCACTGTTGGAAATGCAAAGTGCGGAGACATCATGCGTATGTACCTGGATATTGATGACAATGGCATCATCCAGGAGGCAAAATTTAAAACTTTCGGCTGCGGTGCAGCAGTGGCAACCAGCAGTATGGCAACCGAGCTTGTGAAGGGCAAGACGATCCAGGAAGCACTGCAGGTAACCAACAAGGCCGTTATGGAAGCACTCGACGGACTTCCACCAGTGAAGGTGCATTGCTCCCTGCTGGCAGAGGAAGCAATTCATGCTGCTTTATGGGATTATGCAGAGAAACACAATATCAAGATCGAGGGATTAGAGCGTCCGGTCAATGATATCAGTGAGAAGGAAGAGGCTCCGGAAGAGGAGTATTAAATGAAAGAAAAAGTAGTTGTCGGCATGTCCGGAGGTGTGGATTCCTCCGTGGCGGCCTATCTGTTAAAAGAACAGGGATACGATGTAATCGGTGTCACTATGCAGATCTGGCAGGATGAGGATGTCTTTGTGCAGTCACAGGAAGGTGGCTGCTGTGGACTTTCTGCAGTGGAGGATGCCCGCCGCGTGGCGGAGCGTCTGGAAATTCCTTATTATGTGATGAATTTTAAGGAAGATTTCCACAAATATGTCATTGATTATTTTGTGTCAGAATACGAAAAAGCGCGTACACCAAATCCGTGTATCGCCTGCAACCGTTATGTCAAGTGGGAGTCACTGCTTCATCGTTCACTGGAGATTGGTGCGGATTATATTGCTACCGGACACTATGCGCGTATCATGCAGCTGCCGAATGGCCGCTATACGATCCGCAATTCCGTTACAGCGGCGAAGGATCAGACCTACGCACTTTACAATCTGACACAGGATCAGCTTTCCCGTACCCTGATGCCGGTGGGAGATTATGATAAGCCTCATATCCGCCAGATCGCAGAGGAGATCGGGCTTCCGGTTGCCACAAAGCATGATAGTCAGGATATCTGTTTTGTACCGGATCATGATTATGCCTCTTTTATTACACAGGAGACCGGAAAAGAAAGCAAACCGGGTAATTTTGTCGATGAAGAAGGAAACATTATGGGACAGCACCGCGGGCTGATTCATTACACGATCGGGCAGCGCAAGGGTCTTGGCATTTCTTCATCCACGCCTATTTTTGTCAAGGAACTTCGCCCACAGACAAACGAAGTCGTGCTTTGCAAGTCCGAAAGCCTGTTTTCTCGTGACTGTCATGTGGATAATATCAATTATATGGCAGAAGAAAAGTTGACCGAGCCGGTCAAGGCTATCGGTAAAATCCGCTACTCGCATGCAGGTGCACCGTGTACGCTGTATCCGCAGCCGGACGGAACACTGCTGGCACAGTTTGACGAACCGCAGCGTGCCATGACGCCTGGCCAGGCTGCTGTCTTTTATCAGGACGATCATGTGCTGTGCGGTGGAACAATTGAAACCAAATAAAAATTCTTGGAGAGATCATGATTTTGTATCTCTCCTTTTTTACATGATATCCATTTTTGTTTTGCCTTCTTGACATAACATAGGGAAAAGACTATCATAGAATAAACAGACTAACAGCAGTTACAATAGACTAACTGCGGAACTTTGAAAGGAGAAGAATTATGAAAAAGATGCGCAAAGCATTACTTGCACTGTTATTGTCCATTACGGTAGCAGGAACATCTGCAGCACCGGTTATGGCGGCAGGCACCAACACAAGTGTACCAACGATCCCGGCAGAGGAGTCCGACAGCTCCAAGGCGGATAAATTATTTACCGCAGTAAAAGGCGATTACATCCAGTTGTTCAAGGATGCATTATTTGATGTAAAATACAATAAGTATTGGAACGATGACGCAGCAGCCGTTGTCGGAGGAAGTGCTGCAGCAGAAGCCGTAAAGACGCTGAAGGCTTCCGTGGGTTCTACGACCTACGGTGACAAAGCAGATCCAAATGCATTTTACTGTTGTGGATTTATCAATGATGTAAAGGAAGTTTCTTTCCAGGACGGTGGCAAAGTAGAATTTACCACAAGCGACAGCAAAAAAGTTTCCCATACGTATAAGTTTTTGAAAAAAGATGCACTCAGCGGTGTGATGGAAGGTTATGTATTCCAGAGCACAGACAAAAACGAGGATGAGTTTAAGTATGTATTCCTCTGCCCGGATACTCCGGCAACAACCTATCACATTGAATTCCGTTACGGCAGCGATCTGACAGAACTGTTAAAACTCAACACCGGAAAATATGCAAACTGGGTAGGCTCCGGTATCTTAAAGAGTGCACTGACAGAGAAAAACGAGCAGATGATCCAAAACTGCATCGCTTTATTCTGTACCGAAAATCTTGCAGAAATGAAGAATGCAGATACCGCAGCACAGCAGAGCGTTTTAGCAGGTGTCTGGGATGCAGATATGTCCGCATATGCCAGCAATCCGCAGTATAAAAACGCAAAAATGTATTGTGAACTGAAAGCGGACGGAACCGGAGTGACGTATTTCGATCCGAATGGAACCGGAACATATACCGAGAGTCCATTTACATTTTATGCATATGACAATGATGGAAAAGAAGATGTAAGCAGTGGTGTATACATCTCAACCGACAGTGAGAAACTTACAAAGGCCAGCAAGTATGCCATCACAAAGAAAGGTGAGGCAACCATCCTTACCTTTGAGACTCCGGACGGTTCTTCCATCAGCTATATCAAGCGTGACACAAAAGTTGCAGTTGTCAGCGAAAATACCACACTGTATGTAAAGGGTAAGACCAATATCCTTGCAAATGTCGTATCCGGAAGCGGAATTACAACCTACACCAGCAGCAACCCGAAGGTAGCCAAAGTAGATGCCAACGGTAAAGTTACCGCTGTAAAGAAAGGCTCTGTTATCATCACCGCAACTAACAACGGTGTAAGTGGACAGGTAAAAATTACCGTTAAAAATCCAACCTTAAACAAAAAGACAGTAACCCTGAAAAAAGGTAAGACTGCGAAGTTAAGCGTAAAGGGAAGCATTGGAAAAGTAACTTACAAATCTTCGAATACTAAGATCGCAGCCGTATCTTCCAAGGGTGTGATCAAGGCAAAGAAAGCAGGAAAAGTTACCATTACTGTAAAATCTAACGGTATCACAAATAAGTGCAAAGTCACTGTAAAAAATAAATAAATTTTGCAAAAAAACTAAAATGGAGAAAGACTCATGAGAGATTCGTGGGTCTTTTTTCATTTTATAGAAAATACCGTTTTTTGTGCACCAGAAATTATAGATGGAAATTTCATTGATGGTATTTTGTGAAACAATAGTTCTATTGAAGTATTTATATGAATGGGTATTATCAAATTATAAATAAAGGAAGATTTCTATATAATCAAAATTCATAGGAAAGATCATCGTGATACCTATATCAATAAAATTCAGTAAAAGATGCCATCGTGGTATCTATACCAATAAAATTCATGTAAAAGATACCATTGCGGTACCTATATATTGAAAATTTAACATTCAGATACCGGAAAGTCTCTATAGATCAAAAATTGCTTCTCCAGGTACCGCTTTTTCTAAAAAACCGGTATCTGGAGAAACAATTTTTACTATATAGGTGACATTTCCTGATTTTAAACCTTAAAATTTCGGAAAACCGTCACCTAAAACTTTAATTTTTCATCTATAGATACCCGGCCTTATCATCAAGTGATTTAACAGGGTATTTTTATGCTTATTCCAGTTCATGGCATTCGTAGCTGCTTTTGAGGCGTCCCTTTAACTGCAGGTTCTGGTGCCTTTATGTTTGTTCCACAGACAGGATTTGCGGACATCATTCTTTTACTTATAGTTTTCCTATCTACAGGAAGAAGGGGGACATTTCTTTCGGAAGAACAAATTTACAACTGCGCCGTAGTTCCATCACATAACGCTAATAGCATAAAAGTAAAATATTTGTCAAATTTACCTGAAATCAATATCGGCGCTAATTTGCAAATTTTTCTGTAGAAAGAGAATGCCCCCTTCTTCCGTCGCATCGGAAAAACTTATATTTAGAACAATCCCCGCAAATCCGTCCCTCTGAAAAACAAAAGACCCCAGACTACGCAGTTAAACAGCAATTTGTACTGGAAGAAAAACATGATTTTTCACATTCCCCTATTTACATAGTAGGGGAGTAGGCTTATAATCACACCGTAGAACTCACGGAATACGCTGCGGTCGTATTTCATGAAACGAGGTGGTAAAACGATATGATGATATCCGCAAAAAGCAGATATGCACTGCGTGTGATGGTCGATCTTGCGCAGCACAATTCCGGAGAATTCATTCCGGTCAAAGAAATTGCCACAAGGCAGGGCATTTCCCTGAAATATCTTGAAAGTATTATGACCATACTGACAAAAGGGAAGATGCTTGAGAGTGCCAGCGGAAAGGGTGGCGGTTACCGTCTGATCAAACAACCGTCGGAATATAAAGTAATTGAGATCCTTCAACTGATCGAAGGAAATTTAGCTCCGGTCGCGTGCCTGTGTGAAGGTGGGAAAAAGTGCGAGAGCACCGCAGAGTGTACCACACTTCCGTTCTGGCAGGGACTGGAAGCTGTGATCAATGATTACCTTGAGAAGCATACCCTTGAGGATATGATTTCACAGAAGACGCATTCCTGTGAAAGTTAAACAACATGTTTTATATGGAGGAAATACAAATGTCTGAAAAAAATTTATTAGAGATCAAAGATCTGCACGTAAACGTTGAAGATAAAGAAATATTACACGGAGTAAATTTAGAAGTTGGAAAAGACGAAGTGCATGTTCTGATGGGACCGAACGGAACCGGAAAATCCACCCTGGGCTATGCCATCACCGGGCATCCGAAATATGCCATCACATCCGGACAGATCTTTTTTGACGGAGAGGACATCACAGGGATGCCGGTGAATGAGCGTGCCAAAAAGGGAATCTTCCTCTCCTTCCAGAATCCGCTGGAAGTTCCGGGGGTGACATTGAGCGCATTTATCCGTAATGCACTCGAGCAGAAGACCGGAAAGCGTGTCCGTCTGTGGGATTTCAAGAAAAAACTGACCGAGACCATGAAACTTCTTTCCATGGACGAGTCCTATGCAGAACGTGATTTAAATGTCGGCTTCTCCGGTGGTGAAAAGAAAAAAGCAGAAATTCTGCAGATGCTTATGTTAGAGCCAAAGCTTGCAATTCTTGACGAGACCGACTCCGGACTGGATGTGGATGCTGTCCGTACCGTATCAAAGGGCATCCAGCTTTACAAAGAAAAATGCAAGGGAAGCCTTCTGATTATTACCCACAGCACACGAATCTTAGAGTCATTGCATGTGGATGTCACCCACGTTATGGATGAAGGAAAAGTTGTGAAAAACGGAGATGCTTCCTTAGTAGATGAGATCAACGAAAACGGTTTTGAGGAATTTGAACAGTAAGAAAGGTGCGTGCGAAATGAGAGAAAAGAGTCAGGTAGAAGATATCGACCGCAGCATCTATGATATCCGCGATGAGGAAAAAGATGCATACAGAATGAAAGAAGGTCTGACCCCACAGATCGTGGAGCAGCTTTCCAAAGAAAAGGGCGATCCGGCATGGATGCAGCAGTTCCGACTGGAGTCCTTACAGATTTACAATGAGATGCCGGTTCCGGACTGGGGACCGTCCATCGAGGGACTGGACATGGATCACATTGCCACCTATGTCCGTCCACATTCCAAAATGCAGGCATCCTGGAAGGATGTGCCGGAAGACATCAAAGAGACATTTGAGCGTCTGGGAATCCCGCAGGCCGAGCGGAAATCCTTAGCCGGTGTCGGTGCCCAGTACGATTCCGAGCTGGTATATCACAATGTCAAAGACGAGGTTGCCGCACAGGGCGTTGTCTACACCGATATGGAAAGTGCCTTAAAAGGAGAATATGCGGACATGGTACACAAGTATTTCATGAAACTTGTCACCCCGCATGACCATAAGTTTGCAGCACTGCACGGAGCCGTATGGTCCGGTGGTTCGTTCGTCTATGTGCCAAAGGGCGTGCACGTGTCCATTCCGCTGCAGTCTTATTTCCGGTTGAATGCCAAAGGAGCCGGTCAGTTTGAGCATACACTGATCATCGTGGACGAGGGCGCAAGCCTTCATTTCATCGAGGGATGTTCCGCTCCGAAATATAACGTAGCAAACCTGCATGCAGGCTGCGTGGAGCTGTTCGTCAAAAAAAATGCAAAGCTTCGTTATTCCACCATCGAGAACTGGTCCAAGAATATGTACAACCTGAATACCAAGCGTGCCTCTGTTGAGGAAGGCGGAACGATCGAGTGGGTTTCCGGATCGTTTGGCTCCCATGTGGGCTGCCTGTATCCGATGAGCGTTTTAAAGGGGGAGGGTGCCAAAATGGAATTCACCGGTGTCACATTTGCCGGACACGGACAGAATCTGGATACCGGTGCCAAAGTGGTACACGCAGCACCAAACACCAGCTCCTATATGAATACCCGTTCCATCAGCAAGGACGGCGGAATCAGTACCTTCCGAAGCAGCGTGGTTGTGGCAAAGGATGCCAAAGGATCAAAATCAGCAGTATCCTGTCAGTCCCTGATGCTTGATTCCGAGTCGCGTTCGGATACGATTCCGGCCATGGACATCCGTACCAAAGACGCAGCCGTGGGACATGAGGCAAAGATCGGAAGCATCAGCGACGATGCTGTCTTTTACCTGATGTCACGAGGCATGACGGAAGAAGATGCCCGGGCACTTTTAGTCAGTGGATTTGCAGACAACGTATCCAAGGAACTTCCGGTCGAGTACGCGGTTGAGATGAACAACCTGATCCGGCTGGAGATGAAGGGAAGCATAGGTTAGGAGGAGAACAATGACAGAAATGACAATCAATAAACTTCCATCGAAGACCTGGTATTGGTTACATGTCAACGAGACCAAGCTTCCGTGGGACAAAGAACATACAACAGAACTTCCGGAGGAAACCGTGACAGCGGGAAACACCGAAGAGGTACGCTTTTCCATTACCGGAGAGGGAAGATACAGCAGCAAAAAGATCCATATCATAGCACCGGCCGGTAAGCAGGTGACCGTGTTTATGGATTATCAGACAGAGGAAAAACTTGCCGTAAGGACAAGCCTTTCGGTGGAAGAACATGCACGGGTGCGTCTGGTGCAGCTGCAGCACACAGCAGAAAATTCCCTTGTGTACAATCAGATTGAGGGAGAATGTGCAAAAAACGCCCGTATCGAGCTGGTACAGATTTATCTCGGAAAAGGAGATATCTATTCCGATACGACCATCAACTTAAACGGCGATGCGAGCAGCTTTAGGAGCGATATCGGCTATATCGGGCAGCACACACATATCATCGACATGAATGAAGTGGTCAACCACTTTGGAAAGCATACAGAGAGTGAGATCAACGTGGGCGGTGCCCTGCGCGACGGTGCAAAGAAGATCTTCCGTGGAACGATTGATTTTAAGACCGGCTCTTCCGATTCTGTCGGAAACGAGCTGGAAAATGTACTGATGCTTGGCGATGATGTGGAGAATAAAACCGTTCCGGTGATCTTATGCTCCGAGGAAAATGTCGTTGGTAATCACGGTGCAACGATTGGGGAACTTGATGAGGATACCATGTTTTATTTTGCCAGCCGCGGAATCGACAAAGAGCACGCGGAAAATATTATGGCAAGAGCAAACATTGACCGCCTGAAAGGAATCATCAAAGACGACAGCTTTGCCAGAATGATTGACGAAGAACTTGGGGAGGTGTAGCATGACCGATTATCGCAAGGACTTTCCACTGCTGTCAGAAATCGGGGAACATACAGTCGATGGCAGGGAATGGATCTATATCGACAATGCGGCAACTTCCCAGCGTCCACAGTGTGTCATTGATGCAGAACGCGATTTTTACCTGAAACACAATGCAAATCCGCTGCGTGGAAATTATCCGCTGAGTGTGGAGGCAACCGAGCTGTATGAAAATGCCAGAAAAGGTGTGCGTGATTTTATCGGAGCCAAATCCGCGCGGGAAATTATTTTTACAAGAAACACGACCGAGAGTATGAACCTTGTAGCGTACAGTTATGGTTTAACCAATGTAAAAGAAGGGGACGAAATTCTTGTCTCCATCATGGAGCACCACAGCAATCTTCTGCCATGGCAGATGGTCGCCCGACAGACAGGAGCAAAACTGCGGTTTATCGAGTGCCGCCCGGATGGATCTCTCGATCTGGATCAGGTGCGGGAACAGATTACAGAAAAGACGAAGATCGTCGCAATCACACAGGTTTCCAATGTCCTTGGGAGGATCAATCCAATCAAAGAGATCGCGGCCATGGCGCATGAAAAAGATGCCGTGATCGTTGTGGACGGTGCACAGAGCACCCCGCATATGCCAGTCAATGTGCAGGATCTGGATGCAGACTTCTTTGCATTTTCCGGACATAAAATTTTCGGACCGATGGGAATTGGTGTGTTATATGGAAAGAAAAAACTGTTAAAGAAAATGCCGCCGTTTCTTTCCGGTGGCGAGATGATCGAATCCGTGACCCGCGAGAGCGCAAAATACGCAGAACTTCCGCATAAGTTCGAGGCGGGAACCGTAAATGCTGCCGGTGCCATAGCACTGCATGCTGCCATAAAATATGCACAGTCTGTTGGCTTTGACGTGATGCAGGAGCGGGAACTTGCCGTGACAAAGCGTGCGTTTGACGGATTGAAAGAACTTCCACATGTGCATGTACTTGGATCCGACCGGGCCGAAGAACACACCGGAATTCTTACATTTACAATTGATGACGTGCATCCACACGATGTGAGCGAGATTTTAATCGCCGATGGCATCTGTGTGCGTGCCGGACATCACTGTGCGCAGCCGCTGCTTAATTATCTGGGCATCAGCTCCGCCACCAGGGCAAGCTTTATGTTTTACAATACCGAAGAAGAAGCCGACAAATTTGTAGCCGGTATCGCAAGTATAAGGGAGCGAATGGGATATGGAAAATAGAAGTTTTTATAATGAAATCTTAACCGAGCACAACGTGCGCCCGGAGTTTAAACATGATCTGCCGGATGCGGATATTGTGCTTGAGGGTGTCAACCCGAGCTGTGGGGATGATATTTTCCTGAAATTAAAGACGGATGGCGACACGATTACCGATGGTGCATTTGTCGGGGACGGATGCGCGATTTCCCAGGCTTCCGCAGATATCATGCTTGGCATGATTGTCGGAAAGAAAAAAGAAGAGGCCCTGCAGATGGGGAAAATCTTTATGAAAATGATCAAAGGCGATGCCAGCGAGGAGGAGATTGATTCTCTTGAGGAGGCATCGGCACTCCGCGATATCGCCCATATGCCGGCGCGTGTGAAATGTGCAGTCCTTGGCTGGAGAACTTTAAAAGAGGCATTGCTCGGTGAGGATGCGGACGATGATGACGATGAGGATGACGAGTAATTAAATCGGAGGGTTTTTCATACACATATAGATAAAAATACACGACGCTTCTTATATGATATGTTACGAATTTTGTGCAGTTTCTGGCTCTGTTAAAATTTTGGAGTCTTAATTGTGGCAAAGCGGAGTAAAATATAAGGAGTGTCGTGTATTTTTTTAGGGGTATAAAATAATATCGTAAAAAGTAGTTGACAGCGTTTGGGAAAGGGTGTATATTCATAACAACAGATAATTCCTACTAAAGAAGTATGAAAATAAGGGATTGAATCAGAGAGAGTAAATTGGAGGATAATAAAATGGCAAATATTTATGAAGGAACATTGGAACTGATCGGACACACACCACTGGTAGAGTTCAAACACATCGAGAAGAAGTTTGGCCTTGAGGCAAGACTTCTTGCAAAGCTGGAGTACTTTAACCCGGCAGGATCTGTTAAGGACCGTATTGCAAAAGAGATGATTGAGCAGGCAGAGAAGGACGGAAAATTAAAACCGGGCTCCACCATTATCGAGCCGACATCCGGAAATACAGGTATCGGACTTGCGGCAATCGCAGCAGCAAAGGGATACCGCCTGATCATCGTTCTTCCGGAGACCATGAGTATTGAGCGTCGCAACATCATTAAGGCATATGGCGCAGAGCTTGTTCTTTCCGACGGAAGCAAGGGGATGAAGGGAGCCATCGCAAAGGCAGAGGAACTTCACAAAGAGATCGCAGACAGCTTCATTCCGGAGCAGTTTGAGAACCCTGCAAACCCTGCAGCACACAAGAAGACAACCGGACCGGAGATCTGGGAAGATACCGACGGAAAAGTCGATGCATTTGTAGCCGGTGTCGGTACAGGCGGAACTATTACAGGTGTTGGTGAGTATTTAAAATCCCAGAACCCGGATGTAAAGATCGTTGCTGTAGAGCCAGAGACATCTGCCGTATTGTCTACCGGAAAGGCAGGTCCGCATAAGATTCAGGGTATCGGAGCCGGATTTATTCCAAACACACTCGATACCAAGGTTTATGATGAAGTAATCCCGGTTTCCAATGAAGACTCTTTCGAGTATTCCAAATATATTGCAAAAGAGGAAGGCGTGCTGGTAGGTATTTCTTCCGGAGCTGCATTAAAGGCAGCCATCGAAGTGGCAAAGAGGCCGGAGTTTAAGGGAAAGACCGTAGTTGCCCTTCTTCCGGACAGCGGAGACCGTTATTATTCTACGGATCTGTTCAAGGATTAAGATAAAATTCGGAAAAAGTTCAGACTTTATTTATTCCGTTTTGCGGATGAATCCATTATAATATAGGCATGTGGAAACCAGACAGGAAAGTCCATGTGCGGAGAGCTTCATGGAAATTTATTTCCGTGAAGTTCTTTTTATTTAAAACAATTGGGAAAGTTTGTGCTCCGGCGGACGCCCGTGTGGTGGCTCCGGCTGCGGCCTCTCCGATACGCACGAATTAGACAGAATCTTAGAATTTGCGAAAGTGATTGCGTGGCTCTAATTTTGTGTCCGGGCAATGTTTCGACAGCGGCGCGGTTTGTGTCCGTCTGCCAAGGATGCGCTCAGAATTTCTAGTCTGCCTAAGCGGAGCACTTCAAAAATTTTATGGCGCCCGCTCACGGTTATGTCTCCCTACGGACTTTTTTGAATGACCTTAAATAAATGTGGTCGCAAACACGACCCGCGGGCACAGTATTTTGAAGCACTCCGCTAAGGCAGACACGAAATCCTTCGGACGCGTCCTTGGCAGACGGACACAAACCGCGCCGCTGTCGAAACTTGAACGAACACAAATCATCAAAGGAGTCACGCAGTCACTTTCTGCAAATTCTTGATTCTGGATATTGAGTGCGTATCGGAGAGGCCGCAGCCGGAGCCACCACACGGGAGTCCGCCGGAACTAAGAATTTCACAATTATTTATATAGAAAATTACAGGAGAAAAAGAGGAAATAGATATGAACGAATTAAGTAAAGTAGTAAATGCGCAGCTGCAGCAGGCAGCGGAAAACTTAGTCCGCAACCATCTGATGTCGGATGAATTTTTGGATTTTGTGCAGGAAAATACAAAACCGCTGGATACAATGATGGCATATTACAAGTGCGCAATTATGGAAGTAGAAACGAAGTTTAAAGTGTTAAACGAGCAGTTTTCTCTGGAATATGACCGTAATCCGATCGAGGCTATTAAGACACGCGTGAAATCGCTGGACGGAATCGTGCGCAAAGTGCGCCGGAAAAATATTCCGTTGACGCTTTCGGCGATTGAACAGAACATCAATGATATAGCAGGAATCCGCGTGGTATGTTCTTTTCCGGAAGATATCTATCTGCTGGCGGACTGCCTGCTTCAGCAGGATGATATCCGTCTGATCGAGCAGAAAGATTATATCAAGCATCCGAAGGAAAACGGATACCGCAGCCTGCATCTGATCGTTGCAGTGCCGATTTTTTTGCAGAATGAGAAACGGGAAATGAAAGTTGAAGTACAGCTTCGCACCATTGCCATGGATTTCTGGGCGAGTCTGGAACATAAAGTGCGCTACAAGAAAAATATTCCAGCCAATGAAACCGAGCGTCTGGCACAGGAACTGAGCGAATGTGCACAGATCAGTGCAGATCTGGATCAGCGGATGCAGAATATCCGTACCCGTCTGGCAGATGCGGAATTACAGCATCCACAGAAACAAAAGAAAGATGAACAGATCCTTCTTGATGTGCTGGGGCTGTAATGCCGTTGGTGTTCACAGGTAAGCATGAGAACAGTAACCGGTAACTTCTTTATGCACTGTGCTCCCAGGGACGTACTTTCAGATGGACACCGCGGCTGTCGGCGATGCGCTGACACGCCTTAATGTCTTCTTCCGGAAGAATATCCACGATCGACAGCTGCGTGTGTGGGATGAGTTTTCCACATTCCTCTGCAAAATCAAGCATTGCTTCATAAGCATGGGGGAAGGATGGGCGGGTTACTTTTTCGTACTTTTCTGCAGTTGCCTCATTTAAGCTGATGGAGATGCTGTCTACCACTTCTGCCAGCTGTGGTACAATGTCACGTTTATAATACAGGTTTCCCAGACCATTGGAATTGACACGGATCGGGAGACCTGTTTTTTCTTTGACATATCTGGCACTGGCGATCAGATTCTCCAGTGCACAGGTCGGTTCCCCATAGCCACAGAAAACAAATTCTTTGTAACCGGTGAAATCAAAGGCATCAATTGCGGCAATAATTTCACTTAAAGAAGGCTCTGCTTTGTGCCAGAGGGTATCCGCATCGCCCACACCATCAAACTGTTTACGGATACAGAACGTACAGTTGCAGTCACATTTGTTTGTGATATTTGCATATACCTGATCATTATACACATATAAAATTTTTGCCATAACAATTCCTTCTTTCTATCGTATGGATTAATCAATTGCGAAATTCGTTTCCGGGTTTACCGTTTTTTACACATTTGAATCTGCAATCAGGTCAATAAGAAATTTCTCGAAATTAACGCCATCGCGTCCCGGCGTATTTTCTTTCATGGTATCCCCGATACTGTGGGATAAAAATTTCCCGGCAAGCAGAATCGCATCTTCCGTGCATATGCCCTTTGTGCGGCAGCCACACAATACAGAGGCAAACAGATCCCCGGTTCCGGAAAAACTCCGGTCAAAAAACGGCGATTCGTGCCGGTAAATTCCATTTGCAGTGGCAGCAATATTATAAATGACGGGATGTTTCTCATCACGGCATTTGACACCGGTGATCACGACATCCTGTGGGTGTGAGGCTTTTTTTTGCAGCCGCAGTGCCACATCTTCTGCCAGCTTCAGCAGATCCGTGTTTGTCCTGCAATGAAGTAAGGCATTTTCCGGGATGTCTGCCAGCAGACAGGCTTCCGTCAGATTCGGTGTGATCACGTCTGCTTCAAGCGTCAGTTCTTTCATTCCATTTAACAGCTCCGGAGTAAAAAACGGATAAGCATTTCCGTCATCCCCCATAACAGGGTCAACCAGAAGAAGCGTATGTTCTTCCCGAAAATAGCGGATGAAATCAAGCACCTGCGAAATCTGTTCCGCCCCGGTCAGAAATCCGCTGTAGATGGCATCAAAATGCGCGTTATTTTTCCCCCAGGCATCGATATAGTCCGGTAACATGGCGGTCAGATCGGTACAGTGATAACAGGGATAACCGGTCTGGCCGGTCAGTACGGCTGTCGCAACCGGACAACACTGCACGCCCAGCGCGGATAATACTGGAATCGCTGCCGTGAGAGAACACTTTCCGAAACCGGACAGATCATGGATAACAGCTGCTTTTTTCATGGAAAACCTCCGAATTGGTGAAAATAGTTCTTTGTATCTTAGTATAGTGCGATCTATCGGTGTGTATATATCCAAAATGGGAAAAAAATATAAATCCAGTCTGCAAAAAATCATAGACAACCATTTGTGTTTTGATAAAAATAACGGAAAAAGCAAGGTTTTGCTGGACAAATATAGTAAAAAGTAATAAAATTATAAGCATATAGGGGTAGTGTTTATACGAAAATCATAATAAGGAGTGCGTTTATGGAACTGATTTACACAAATGATTTATGCACCGGATGCAACAAATGCGTGCGGGGCTGTCCTGTACTTACGGCAAATATTGCAACGCAGGAAGGTTATGTAACGGTAGACCCGGACAAATGTATTGCATGTGGGGAATGCTTTGATGTCTGCCCACATGAAGCGAGAGACTATTATGATGATACGGACCGCTTCTTTGAAGACCTTGCATCGGGAAAGAAAATTTCCGTGATACTGGCACCGGCATTTCTGGCAAATTATCCCAAAGAATACCAGCGTGTGCTGGGATATTTAAAGAGTAAGGGAGTCAGTCATATCTGTAGTGTATCGTTCGGTGCGGATATCACAACCTGGGGATATCTCAAATACATTACGGAACACAAATTTTTCGGGGGCATTTCTCAGCCGTGTCCGGCAGTAGTCACCTATGTGGAAAAATATATACCGGAGCTGATTCCGCGTCTGATGCCGGTACACAGCCCGATGATGTGTACTGCTATTTATATGAAAAAATACATGCAGGTCACAGATGAAATTGCTTTCATCAGCCCGTGTATTGCCAAAAAATTAGAGATTACCGATCCCAATTGCGGCGGATATGTTTCTTATAATGTAACTTTTGAAAAGATGATGAAGTATATCGGAAACGATTATGAAGGATGTGAACCATATACCGATGAACTGGAATATGGACTGGGGTCTTTGTATCCGATGCCTGGTGGATTGAGGGAGAATGTAGAACATTTTCTTGGAAAAGAGCAGGTAGTGCGTCAGGTAGAAGGCGAGCATGAGGCATATGAATATCTGCGTTCCTATGCAAAACGCATTCAGCAGAATAAAGAACTTCCGTTTATGGTAGATATCTTAAATTGTGCGAAGGGCTGTCTCTACGGAACTGCCACAGATCCGAAACGGGGAACCGATGATGTCATGCTGACAATCGCAAAACTGCGAAACAGCAAAACGAATGCAAAACAGGAGAAGGCACACTTTGGCAGGAAGAGCAAAAGCAGGAGTCCGTGGGCAGAGACACTGACACCGGAGGAACGTCTGAAAAACTTCATGGACGCTTTCGGGAAGCTGAACATCAACGATTTTATGCGCAGCTACACCAACCGTGCAGTACATATTGAGGAACCGTCCGAACAGGAGAAGAACCGCCTGTTTGCAGAAATGAAAAAAGATACCTATGAGGAACAGCACAGGGACTGCGAATCCTGTGGATATTCAAGCTGCACCAACATGGTACGTGCCATCCACAATGGAGTCAACGTAAAAGAAAACTGTGTGCACTATGTGCGGGGCATGGCAGAGGAAGAGACAAAAAAGATTGCAGAACTTCGCGATCAGGAGCGGACGGAACAGGAAATCCGCCAGCAGAAGATTACAGATATCACAGACCGGTTTATTACCCTGAGTGATAACATTGCAGAACTGAATACGGCAAACGAGGAATCTGCAAATGAAGCAACCAATCTGGCACAGTATATTCAGGATATTTCCCGTCTGTGCGATGAACTGAATGAGTCCATCCGTATCATGTCGGATTTCATCAGTGTATATAAAAAGAGCAATGAAGATATTTCTGCCATTGCGGGACAGACAAATCTGCTTTCGCTCAATGCCTCCATTGAGGCGGCGCGTGCCGGTGAGAACGGAAGAGGCTTTGCAGTGGTAGCGGAGGAAATCCGTACACTGTCTGATTCCACGAAGGATCTTCTGACACAGAACGACCAGAAAGCCGAGGCAATTCTCCCAAAGATTACACAGAGCATGGATTCCATCAAAGATCTGGTAGAAAGCATGAATACCATGACGCAGAAAGTGTCAACGATTGCCGCAAACACGGAAGAAATTTCTTCCCAGACGACCTATGTACAGAATATGACAGAAGAAATGCGGGATGAGGTGAAAGAACTGTAGATGAAAAAGGATGCGTATTACACATCCGGGCAATTTGCAAAAAAAGCACATGTGACACTTCGCGCGATCCGGTATTATGATAAACAGAATATTTTAAAACCAAGTGCGCGGACTGCCGCAGGGGCGCGGCTCTATACGGATGCAGATCTGGCAAGGCTCCAGCAGATCCTTTTATTAAAATATCTGGGATTTTCGCTGGAAGATATCCGGGAGATGACACTTGCTGCGGCAGACCAGCAGTATCTTCTCGAATCCATGCGGATACAGAAGAAGCTGCTGCGGCAGAAAATGGACGAAATGCAGGCGATGGATGAGGCGATTGACCGCACCATAGAAGCCATCCAGACGGAACAGGCGATTGACTGGAACAGTATGCTGGATCTGATCCATCTGACGGCAGTGGAACGAAGCCTGAAAAACCAGTACCAGAATGCGGCAAATATTTCCGCCCGGATTCGCCTGCACAGGGAGTATTCCATCAATCCGCAGGGGTGGTTTCCGTGGATTATGCAGCAGTGTAATCTGCAGCCGGGGATGCGGATTCTGGAACTCGGCTGTGGAAATGGAGCACTCTGGACCGAAACCAGAGAACAGCTGCCTGCGGATCTTTGGGTCGTTCTCTCGGACAAATCAGAAGGAATGCTAAAGGATGCCCGGCGTGCACTGGGAGAGGACAGCCGCTTTTCCTATAAAAAATTTGACTGCGGAAAAATTCCTTACGAGGAGGAAATGTTTGATCTCGTGATCGCGGATCATGTGCTGTTTTACTGTGAAGATATCCCACAGGTGCTTGCAGAATGTCGGAGAGTCTTAAAAAATGGGAGACGGTTTCTATGCAGTACCTACGGAAAGCAGCATATGCGGGAAATTACCGATCTGGTGCAGCAGTTCCATAAAGAAATCGTTTTATCAGCGGAGGTGCTGTATGAGCGGTTCGGGCTTGAAAACGGAGAAAACCTGTTAGCACCGTATTTCCCGGAAATTCAGATGCGAAGATACGAGGATGCGATTGAAATAGCAGAAGCGGAACCGCTGATTTCCTATATTCTTTCCTGTCACGGAAACCAGAACCAGCTGCTTTTGAACCAGTACAAAGAGTTTCGGGAATTTGTTTCTGCCCGCGTGGCAGATGGATTTCATATCACAAAAGATGCCGGAATCTTCCTGTGCAGAAAATAATTAGAAAAATCTATAAAAAAGACTTGAAGGTGACCTAGCGTCACCTTTTATAATGGAAACAAATACAGGAATCGTAAACGCACACAGGAGGAAACACTCATGACCATTATTGTAACAGGCGGTGCCGGTTTCATCGGCAGCAACTTTATTTTCTATATGTTAAAGGAACATCCGCAGGATCGCATTGTTTGTCTGGATTCCCTGACCTATGCGGGCAATCTGTCCACGCTTGCACCGGTGATGGATCAGCCGAATTTTCGTTTCGTAAAACTCGATATCTGCGACCGTCCGGGAGTATATACCCTTTTTGAGGAAGAAAAACCGGATGTGATCGTCAATTTTGCAGCGGAGTCCCATGTGGACCGCTCCATTGAGAATCCGGAAGTCTTTTTGCAGACCAATATTATCGGTACTTCCGTGCTGATGGACGCATGCAGAAAGTATGGTATTTCACGGTATCATCAGGTATCCACGGATGAGGTGTACGGAGATCTGCCGCTGGACCGCCCGGATCTGTTCTTCCATGAGGATACACCGATCCACACCTCCAGTCCTTACAGCACTTCCAAGGCATCTGCGGATCTGCTTGTTATGGCATATCACAGAACGTACGGCCTGCCGGTGACGATCAGCCGCTGTTCCAACAACTACGGTCCGTATCAGTTTCCGGAAAAACTCATTCCGCTTATGATTGCAAATGCGCTGGCAGATAAGCCGCTTCCGGTATACGGAGAGGGACTCAATGTGCGCGACTGGCTGTATGTCGAGGATCACTGTAAGGCGATTGATCTGATCCTGCGCAACGGAACCGTCGGAGAAGTCTACAACATCGGCGGACACAATGAGATGAAAAATATTGATATCGTAAAACTCATCTGTGAATATCTCGGCAAGCCGGAGAGCCTGATCGAGCATGTGCAGGATCGTAAAGGACACGATATGCGCTATGCCATCGATCCAACCAAGATCCACAACGAGCTGGGCTGGCTGCCGGAGACGATGTTTAAAGATGGTATCCGCCTGACCATCCAGTGGTATCTGGATCATAAGGAATGGTGGGAGAACATCGTAAACGGGGAATACCAGAATTATTACAAAGAAATGTACGGAAAGAAAGGCTTATAAATATGAAAGTATTCGTGACAGGCGTTGCCGGACAGCTGGGACATGACGTGGTAAACGAACTGACAAAGCGCGGACATCAGGCAGTCGGTTCGGATATTGCACCGACACTGGAATCCTGTGCATCGTATGTGCCGCTGGACATCACCGATGCGGCAGCAGTGGAACAGACAATCATGCAAGTACAGCCGGATGCCATCGTGCACTGTGCGGCATGGACCGCTGTGGATGCAGCAGAGGACGAAGAAAATCAGGCAAAAGTCAGAGCCATCAACGTAGATGGAACGAAACATATTGCGGAAGCGGCAAAAAAAGTAGATGCCAAAATGGTCTATATCAGCACAGACTATGTGTTTGACGGACAGGGCGAGACTCCGTGGGAGCCGGACTGCAAAGCATACGCACCGCTTAACGTATATGGACAGACGAAACTTGGCGGGGAACTGGCAGTAGCACAGACACTCGGGAAGTATTTCATCGTGCGTATCGCATGGGTGTTTGGATTAAACGGAAAAAATTTTATTAAGACCATGTTAAAAGTGGCAAAAAATCACCCGCAGGTGCGCGTGGTAAATGACCAGATCGGCACACCAACCTATACTTACGATCTGGCAAGACTGCTTGTTGACATGATGGAAACCGAAAAATATGGTTATTACCACGTAACAAACGAGGGTGGTTACATCTCCTGGTACGATTTCACAAAAGAAATTTATCGGCAGGCAGGGCTTTCTACCGAAGTGCAGCCCGTGACAACCGCGGAATACGGTCTGTCAAAGGCAGCGCGTCCGTTTAACAGCAGACTGGAAAAAAAGAAACTGAAAGAAAATGGATTTACACCGCTTCCGACCTGGCAGGACGCGCTGGGACGGTATCTGCAGGAATTAAAGCGACAGGGGGAACTTTAAGATGAAGGGAATTATATTGGCAGGCGGCGCAGGGACACGGCTGTATCCGCTGACGATGGTAACCAGTAAACAATTGCTTCCGGTATATGACAAACCGATGATTTATTATCCGCTGTCTACACTGATGCTGGCAGGCATCCGTGATATTTTAGTTATTTCCACGCCGGAAGATACCCCGAGATTTGAGGCACTTCTGGGGGATGGAAATCAGTTCGGGCTTCATCTGTCCTACAAAGTGCAACCGTCCCCGGACGGACTTGCACAGGCATTTTTACTTGGAAAGGAATTTATCGGAGAGGATGCCTGTGCCATGGTACTCGGGGATAACATTTTCTATGGAAACGGATTCGGAAAAATTCTGCGCAACGCCGCAAAGGATGCACAAGAGGGACAGGCAACCGTTTTTGGTTATTACGTCAACGATCCGGAGCGTTTCGGAGTGGTCGATTTTGATGAGAACGGAAAAGCCGTTTCCATCGAGGAAAAACCGGCACAGCCTAAGAGCAACTATGCCGTGACCGGACTGTATTTCTATCCGGCAGGCGTGAGCAAAATGGCAAAACAGGTAAAGCCGTCTGCCCGCGGGGAACTGGAGATTACGACGTTAAACGACATGTATCTGCAGCAGAAAAACTTAAATGTGCAGCTGCTCGGACGTGGGTTTGCATGGCTGGACACCGGAACGATGGACAGCCTTCTGGATGCAGCGGCATTTGTGCAGATGATCGAGCACCGTCAGGGCGTGACTATTTCCGCACCGGAAGAAATTGCATATATCAATCAGTGGATCACAAAAGAAAAACTGATGGACTCGGCCGCACGCTACGGAAAGAGTCCGTATGGAGAGCATTTGAAAGCAGTCGCAGAGGGCAGAGTGAAATATTAAAATCAGCGTAACTATTCTGAGGGGGTTCTGAATAGATACAAATTAGCATGAAAGAGGAAAAAACAGTGGGACAGATAACAGTTGAAAAAAATGTCGGCGGTATCGAAGGGCTGTGTGTGATTACACCGGCCGTACACGGGGATGCCCGCGGATATTTCATGGAGACATACAATGAGAGGGAAATGAAAGAAGCCGGATTCGATATCCAGTTTGTACAGGATAACCAGTCGATGTCCGTCAAGGGTGTACTGCGCGGACTGCATTTTCAGATCAACTATCCGCAGTGCAAACTTGTCCGTGCCGTGCGCGGAAGCGTATTTGATGTGGCGGTGGATTTTCGCGAAGGTTCCGCAACCTATGGAAAATGGTATGGTGTGGAACTTTCCGAGGAAAACAAAAAGCAGTTTCTGATTCCGGAAGGCTTTGCGCATGGCTTTCTGGTCCTGTCCGATGAGGCAGAGTTCTGCTATAAAGTCAATGACTTCTGGCATCCGAACGACGAGGGAGGCCTGGCATGGAATGACCCAAAGATCGGTATCCGGTGGCCGGATGTGACAGGTGAGTATCGCGGCACACCATCGGCGGAAGGATATTGCATGGCAGATGGAACGCCGCTGACACTTTCGGAGAAAGACCAGAAGTGGCCGGGATTAGAGGAAAAATAAGAAATATCTAAAAACAACATAAGAAAGTAAAAAGAAGTGATGATGTATATGAAAAACAATACATCATCACTTCTTTTTAATAATTGATTCCGTTAACAATTTGATGCGAACAGTAACGATGAGATTATTTTGGATGTTCGGGATACAAGAAACTGCTTGATGGAGAAAAATAAATAGGTTATCATAAAGACAGGAAAAGATTGCAGAGGGAAAAACGAAAAGGAAAGAGGTGAAAACTAAGCATTTGTGCACGAAAACAAATTGCGATGTTGCGGAATCGTGATTCACACAAACAGGAGGAAGCAATTTGAAAAATGCACCAGATAAGCTCCAGTGGCATCCGGCATTTTGCGCTGCCGCGGGGCTCGAATTCCACGAAGATATTGAACGGCTGGAGTTAAAGCCGGAATACAATCTGAGCAAAGAACCAATCCGCATTGATCTTCTTATTATAAAAGAAGAAAGTGACAGACGAATTAAGAATGAAATCGGTCATATCATGAAAAAATATAATGTGATCGAGTATAAGAGCCCGGAAGATGCACTGACTATTGATGATTTTTATAAGACAGTCGGATATGCATGTCTGTACAAAGGCTATGGAGAACGTGTAGATGCAGTTCCAATCAATGAACTGACAGTATCTATTTTCAGAGCAACCCGACCGGAGAAAATGTTTTTGACATTGCAGAAGTATGGACATAAAATAGAAGAAAAATATCCGGGAATTTATTATGTGACAGAACATTTACCGTTTCCAGCGCAGATTATTGTGACACAGGAATTAGAGCCGGGAGAGCATCGAAGTTTGAGAATTTTGTCAAATCATGCAAAGAAAGAAGATGTGGAAGAATTCCTGAGAAAAGCAGAAGAAATGAACACACCGCGTGATCGGCAGAATGTTGAGGCTGTGTTACAGGTAAGTGTTAAAGCAAATGATGAGTTATATCGTGAAATAAGGAGGGATGCGAATATGTGTGATGCGTTGAGAGAACTGATGAAGGATGATCTGGAAGATGCCAGAAAACTGGGAGAATCGGAAGGTAAAGCAATGGGAGAAGTTGTAGGAGAAGCAAAAATTATTCTTAAAATGAACCACAGCGGAATGTCGCCGGAAAACATTGCATCCATCACAGGCAAGGATCTGGATGAGATCCATGCAATACTGGAAGGAAAAGTTCCGGTGTTGGGGTAAATTAAAAGAAGAAATTTATACTTGAACGTGCAGAGGTATGGAATTAAGAAGGGGAGGTGACTGGTATGTTGGCTTTGCAGGGATACTATGACGGAAACATGGTTCGAACTTTAGAAAAAATTCATGCAAAGAAAAATCAAAAATTGATTATAACAGTTTTGGATGAATTTATGGATGAATCAGATTCAAAAGATGAAAAAAAATCAGCGAGAGGGATATTGGCTCAATATGCAGATCCCAGCTTACAAGAGAAAGAACAATATGCTTGGGAAAAGGCGGTGACAGAAAAGCATGGTAGTGCTTGATGCAAACGTTATTTTAAGATATCTTCTGAATGATAATGAGGCAATGGCAAAAGAAGCTGAAAATGTTATAAAAACAGAAGTTACAATGGTTCCCATTGAGGTTATTGCGGAAGTTGTATATGTATTAAAGGGAGTATATTCTGTTGATAGAGTCAAGATTAGGGATGCATTGATGGAATTTTTGTCAGAAGTGACAGTTGCAGAAAAAGAAGTTATTCAGATAGGACTTGAAGCATATGTGGAAAACAATTTAGATTTTGTAGATTGCATTCTATATGCGTATAGCTGTGTAAAGAAATATGATATCAAAACATTTGATAAGAAATTGAATAAATTGTTATCTAGGTGATGGCTAAGTAGTTAAACAAAGAAAGTGATATCCAATCAATGAACTGACAGTATCTATTTTCGGAGCAACCTGACCAGAGAAAATGTTTTTGACATTGCAGAAGTATGGACATAAAATAGAAGAAAAATATCCGGGAATTTGTCAAACCATGCGAAAAAGAAGATATAGAAGAATTTCTGAGGAACGTGGAAGAAATGAATACGCCGCGTGATCGACAGAATGTTGAGGCTGTGTTACAGGTAAGTGTCAAGGCAAATGATGAGTTGTATCGTGAAATAAAGAGGGATGCGAATATGTGTGATGCGTTGAGAGAATTGATGAAGGATGATCTGGAAGATGCCAGAAAACTGGGAGAATCGGAAGGGGAAGTACGTGGAGAAGCAAGAGGTAAAGTCATGGGAGAAGTTGTAGGAGAAGCAAAAATCATTCTTAAAATGAACCACAGCGGAATGTCCCCGGAAAACATTGCATCCATCACAGGCAAGGATCTGGATGAGATCAATGCAATATTGGAAGGAAAGGTTCCAGTGATATTATAAGTAGCATATAAAAACAATATAAGAAAGTACAAAGAAGTGATGATGTATAAGAAAAAACAATACATCATTACTTCTTTATTTTGATGGGAAAAATCAAGTTGACTGTAGAAGTACATGGGTATATGATCAAAATATGGGAATAAAGTACTGAATTAATAAAAGCATTTAGAAATGATATAGAAAATACATAAAGAGAAAAGGAGCATGTAGTTATGAAGAACAGAAAGAAGTTTTTTGCCTTTTTACTCATTTTTGTTATGATAGTGACTTGTATTTCACCACAGCAAATTAATGCAAAAACGACAGGTAAAAAAGTTGCAGTAACGAGAGAAGAGTGGATTTGTGCATTATTAAAGCAAGCGCATATTAAAACAGGAAAAGTTTCCAAATATCATTTTTCAGATACCAAGAAGAGCAGTAAGAAAAAAGTTATCGAGACAGCATATTCCCGAGGGATTCTTCCGGTAAAAAAGAACAGTAAAAAATTTTACCCGAAAAAAGCTGCAACCCGTGAGTTTATGGCAGTCACGACTGTACGAGCGCTGGGATTTCAGGCAAATAAAGCAGTTTCGCCAAAGTGCAAGGATAAAAAGAAGTTAAAATATCCAGCGGAAGATAAGGTGGCATTAAATCAGAAGATCATATCCCTTAAGAAAAAACAGTTTCTTCCGAAAAAAGCAATTACCAAGGCGGAAAAGAAGAAAGCGCTACGTGTCGTTAAGAAGCTTAACAATACAGGAAAAGTCAATCCAGAACATAAAAATGTTGTGACATATCAAAAAGATGTGGAACAGATATTAACTGATACGGAATCATCCTATACGGTTATCCCACAAGGGGATATGTTGCTGGTCTCTATCCCTAAGAATGAAAATATGCAACAAATAAAAAGTGGAAAAGTGATTCTATTACCAAAGAAAACAGGAACAGATAATCAGCTTGCATTGAAGGTAAAAAGTGTTACAGATGCAGGAAATGGAATGCTGCAAATCATTGGTGAGACACCTGATATTTCAGAAGTTTATCAGAAAGTGGACATACAGAAAGAAAAACAAGCGGATATGTCCATGTTTGTTCCAAATGAAGATGTGGTTGCTTCCGTAAGAAATGTAAACAGTGGATTAAAAGGTACAAGCATACAGTCAACGGTATCGGCTGAGAGCGGGAAAATAGTCGAACTGAAAGAGCAGAAAATAGGAACTGTCGGGACTTTTTCGGGAAGTGTGGAGCTTTCAGCGCCAAAGGTTACAGCGATTGTAGATGCCGATTTCTCAAAGCGGCTGCATCTGGTATATCATGAGGTTTCGGTTTCGTTGAATGAAGATATTACAGCAAAAGCCGAACTAAAATTCTCAAGCAAAGGAGCAGGATCGGAGAAAATTTATGTTGGTCATGTGTCGACATATCTTGGAGATGGATTGTATGCAGATGTGGTGTGTTATCTCAATGTTTCCGCAGATGGAAAGGCAACGATCCAATATAAACTTGCGAATACACTAACTGCTTCTTATATAAATGGTGATTTTCGAATAAGTGCGGACAGTAACGGAAGCTGGGAAGGAACAAAAGCAGAAGTCAATGGACAGCTTTTAGGAGAGCCACAGTTAAATCTTCGATTTTTTGGATATTGGTTTGATGAAAAATTGTATGGATCGATTGATATTGTCGGTGTGCAGGCAGATATTGGACCAAAACTGAAGGCAACCGCAACGGTTCATGATACGGAGCCAAAGCTGTGTACGAATCTGGATTTTTATGGGTATGCTTCAATTGGCATGAATACAGACTTTGGAATTGGAAAATGGTTGAAAAATCATACTAAGATTACGCTTACGAAGGTGATTCTGGATAATAATGCCGCAAATCCATTGCGTGGAACGTGGCATTATGAAGATGGGAAGAGAACGGAAGGGGATAAATGTACATATCAGAATAAAAAGGACAAGGAAAATTCGATTTTAAGAAAAATAATAGGAAATTATTGTTTTGATAGGGATTTGTATTATAAGAAAAATGGAACTGGACCATCAGAAGACTTTGGAAGTCAATTTTCCACATATGAACCACATCTGAAAATAAAAGAGAATAATAAAATAACATATTGGTTTAGTTTTTATGGTGGAGATGGAATATATAAATTAAATGGTAATATTATTAGAACAAAAATAGATGATCCGAATAATGGTATAGTTAAGGAGAAAATGAAAGTAATAGAAAAAAATAAGACAATATATATAGTTCAAGTCATGTATGGTAAAACAATATATTGGAGAAAAACTGAATAACATGAACTGTGAGAACATGATCAAGATGATGGAGATCATGCAGGAACAGGTACGGAAAAAAGAAACAGAAGCGCAGTTCCTGAAAGATAAACAGAGAAAGAACAGAAATTTATGAATGCAATGCTTATTGAATGTTTTGCCCTTGCGCAGAGGAAATGTTTTTGGTCTTCCGAAAAGTACGCAGATGGTTAGGAACAGATGAGCCTGTTTAATAAAACGGAAGCTCATGCAGGACAGGAATTCTTTGAGACCGGGAAAGAAATTGTGATTTCATCACAAAAATGAAAAAAAGGGGAAGATCGTTCCAGTTTCGAAGTGACAGAAGCAGTTGAATATAAACTAAGCGGTGAAGACCGTTACTGCACGGATTACGGGGTGAAATATAAAGTCATAAGCAAAGAAACTGTGAAGCGGCTGAAATTTATACCATCTATCTTTGAAGTTGCTTATGTATACAGCTATCCCAAATGTGCATCCATGGTACATCCGGAAAAACCGGCACCTCTTACCCAAGAAACCTCTTTATTTTGGAAGAAGGGGCGGTTGCAAAAAAGAAACAGGGTGTTAATAATAAAAAGTTTTAATTTGTACGTGCACTTAATGCTTACAGCATGTGAATCGATTTAATAACGTAGATTGGTATAGCCGCATACGATATCGATTACAGAGAGGTAATTCGGAACGGTAGTGCTATAGTTCCTGAAATGGTGGAAGCAAATCAAATCCTATGGAGATGTTATTGTATGTTGTTTTGCAGTCGGGCAATTGCGAGATACGAGTTTATATGATACAAGAGACATTTTTTCAGAAATATGATACTCTGATTGATAAGGCACTTGGGATTGGAAATTTACATGGGCAGAGCCAAGAAAAACAGCTTTGCCCATTTTATAGAGAGTTATTTGTAAAACTTATATTGCTTTTAAGAGTTCACACAAAACTTGAAATGGTCTCTATATTATAGATATTTACATAATAAAAAACCGAGTACTGCGCTTAAAACACAAAAAAACAAGTTTGACAGAAAAGTTTTTGGGAACGGTTGTTTACCGTGATTATCCGTTTTTGTTTCTGATATATTATTCAATGTCATAACGTGATTTTCTTGTATATAGCATATTTGCAGGTCAATTTTTTTGTTTTTGTATTTTTCTTTATGCAAATCTTTTTTGGGATCTGTAATATTTAGTTTTAAAATAGTGCATATTGAAAAAAACTTAATCATATTATACCTCCATTTCATTAGCAAGATTGTGCATAGAAAGTAGAAAACAGGTCAGTAAGCATACTTGTCTAAGCTGTTTGGAATTCTTTATGCAATTGTTACACGCCATCCGACTGGCTTGGATTTGTTTAATTATTTGATTCGTAATGTTCGGATGCCTGCAGAGCCATTGTGAATCAAACTATATTAGGCATGGTAAAGGTTGTTATAAATACATATCTAATAAGAAAATGTATAGGTGTATCATCTGTAGTAAAATATAAAAAAGAGCCGTAGCAGGGTGATAAAAAAGATTATCATCCTACTGCGGCTAACTCTGTAATAGGTAATGCTCATTGTAGATATTGCGGGAGAACTGAATTCCTATGATAAGTATCATGAAATCCTAGTTCTAGGAATATTAAATTGTAGGAACTGGCACATTAGAAGGCAAATCTCTGGTGAGCTCCCGAATTAAGTAGTCGACTGGAATGGGACACAGTTTACGTCTGATTTTTACCAATAGATATAATGTTGTTCCGTTCCAGTAAAGATCACCAAGTCGGTTTTGATCTTCTGTCCGTATAATGCGAATCTGCTGTAAATTATGCTGGTTCATATTTGTCACCTCCAAGTAAGAGTTATCATGGTTTATGGGTTACAGTAAATTATTTTTATCCGGGAAGAGGAGGGTGTTGTCAGAAACATCCATATTGACCGGGGATAAAACTTGGGCGAAAGTTAAAGTGCTTTTTAGCGCATACTCTTGTACAATTCTTTTTGCAACAGAATCAATATATAGAAGAGAGATGCAGCAATCTATTTCTAGTGAAGAGGCTTTTTGAATAATGGACTGAAATAATGCATAATCTGTAAAAATGAACGTTAATTTATCAAAATTGATGTAACCTAAATGTTTTGCACCTATTATTATCAACAACTGTCTTACAAAACGATCTTCTTCGGTAGCGGTGCTTCCGAATATATTCCATATAAAGAAATCCCATTTTTTCATATTGACAGTATCAATAGCGGTAGTTTCGATGGTCCAGGACGGTTTGTAGGTCAAGCCCATAATATTGACTGCTGTGTCTTTGGAAGGGTATTTGCATTGATACTGTTTCATCAGAAGCACAGTGGTAATGATTCCAATGACTTCATGTATAGATATATCGGGGTGCAATACGTAGTCACAAGAAGCAGTTCCGTCATTGGCAGCTACTAAAATGTCAAATGTAACACCTGATTCTGGAGCAGCGTGGGCCGCCACCTTTTTTAAAATTTCGATAGGACAGGATCGCTTGTTTTTCTGATTAAGGTATCTGGAGAACATTGAAGGACTGATGCCACACTCGTTGCAAAAGTCTATGCTACTTCTTTTCCCCTTTGCTAAGAACAGTAAATCTGAAAAACATTTGGTGTTTAAGTTCTCATCTTGTGTTTTATCTGATTTTGCCATGTGCTTTTCCTCTCATATTGAGTACGTTGTTTATAAGGATAATTTAGCATAGAAAATCTTTAATGTCAATATAGAAATTTTAAATATGAAATAATATAATTTCAAAAAACAATTATTAAATTTAAAATATAAAATAACAAAAGGCGAAAATGAATAAAATCAATGTGATGTAACTATGGGACTAAAATCGGGAAGAATCAATAGAATTTTTGATTAACATTTAAATTACATGAAACAAATGTAATAAATTACACATAAATGTTGACGCGAGAAAAATTATAATATATACTTAAATAGAAAGGTAAGAGTTTCCTTTTGCCTGATAGAAGAAAACACTCGTACATTGATATTCTCAGGAAAGGAGGAAGAAATTATGGGGATGACCGAGGGGATTACCATCAACCACAAGGTCAAATCAAATTCATCAGAGCTCGCTCAGGTTAGTTTGCTTGTTCGGGAACTGATGGGAAGAAAGAATGTTGGTACGTTTAGCAATGAGGCCGGTCTTTCAAGGGGATATGTTTCACGGCTTATTAATAATAAGCTGAAATCCAAACCGTCAATTCGCACTTTAGCGAAGATTGCGTATACAAGCGGTGATAAGGAGTATGAAATATTTTCTGAGCTACTGAATATTTGTGGTTATACAGATATAACTGTGGAAGAAAAGGAAAATCAGATTAGAATTGCAAAACGTGAGGCACGAGTGCAGCAACTGAGACGAAACAATGAAGATGTAGAAATTTATGAAGGGATAGATCTGAAAGCATCAGCTATGGGTCTTCTTTTTACAAAATTTCTTATGATGGGAGTCTCGGTTAAGCCGATGGGCTCATTTGATCCTGATGAGGCAGTTGAGTTTGGAATAACAGGTTTTAAATTTGAACGAATTGTAGCAATTCCAGCTTTTTGCGGCAAGTCAAATCAGGAGATTATGGCTGAAAGAGATGTGTTACAACGATTATTAAAGAGTATCTCACTTAAGAGAGAGCATACACCATTGTATTTGGTGATGACGGATAATGCAAATGTCTTTGACTATATATCAAAGCTGATAAATGAACTGGAAAATATTTTGGCATATATCCTAAAAGCTGATAAAGAAGGCACCAAATTTATTGAACAGAAATTTTATGATGCAAATGAAGGTACATATTATGAAGATGTTTTGAAGTTCGTCGAATAGTAATTATGAAAGGAAAATGACTGTATGAAGCAATCTGATAATGACAGCCGACAGTCGTCCAATCCTTGCGTTGATTCCATAGTAGTTCCTGATGAAAAAATTTCAGGATTCATAGACCTGATTGAAAACTGGGGATGTAATGAGTTTCAAATTGTATCGGATATTCTTTGCAAAGATAAAGAATATGTAAAAAAACAAATGCAAATTGATTATTTCAAACACCTGATTATTGAAACAGTAATCTGTAACTTGGAAGAAAGGGAAAAACAGGTACTTGTGAAATACATCAAATTACAAGAAGAAAAATGCGAACTCATGAAGGATACGGCAGATATGATTGCAAATGATTTAGCGCATGCTGCCGATAAGGGAAGATGAGAATATGGAAAAAACAAGGTCATTTGGGTGACTACCGAATTCTGCAGCTGGTTATCAGCTGCAGAAGAGGGGCTTTTGATTTGAGACATACAGTTTAATCATATATTTATTTGAAAGGAGATGTCAGAGCATGCATGTCGACAGAATGAATTATGTGGGAAAACCTATTACAATGAAAATGGGATACATATGTATTCGTGATGAATATTTTAAAGCACATATACCGGAAGAAATTATTGAGTATATTGTAATGAATATTTATAGAGATTTTGAAAAAAAACAATTGGAACGTTATATGAGTATATATGTTACTTACAATGAGGTGTACAGAAAAAAACAAGAACTATATTTTTTTAGGGATAACCCAAAGTATATAAAACAAATTAATAAGTCAGTAAGTATGCTTTTTAACAAAATTAGAATGATATTTTTGACACAATTTCAAAATTGTGTAGATTATTTTAAAACAAAAATTAGTAATAATTTGTTTAGTTGCAAAGAATACGCTGGTAATTTGTTTTTAAAAAGAAAACTACGGATAAAAGCTGGACAAGCAAAGGCGTTGGCATCGAATGTGTTGAGCGAAATATTACAAGACATTGGGCTGAGACAATTTAATCATCAAATTATATTATTGTGCTAATACTGAAAAGAATGTTGATATGTTTAGCAATTTAAAATAATTAAAGCTTAATGTGTAAAATTTAAAAATAAGTCTAACTAAAGTTAAAAGTAAATGGCAGTCAGGCAGGTTGGAAAATCTGCCTGACTTGATGTGCTGATGGTGGACCGCTTTAATGATGGTTGAATGTCATAATCGAATTCGATGGAGATGTTATTGCATGTAGGTTTTGAGGTCGAGCGAATCGCGCAATTCGTTAGAGCCGAATCGTTAGATATGATTGAAGCAAGAGATACAGACGTTTCTGGAATAGCGATGGGAACACTGTTCGGAAGCAGCTGGTTGGCGAGTTCTTCTTTTAGAGCATACTTCCAGTAGTTGTAAGTGCGAATGGATAAGCTGTTTTGATTGCACCATTCTTTGGCAGTCAGCCTGCTTGCTTTCTGGTCTGAAAAAAGAGTAGTTCATTCACTCATACGAGGTTGGCGTAATTTTTGGTTGGTGTTCATGAGAGATACATCCGAGTATTTATTGGACAAATCGCGCGATTCGAGTTATACGATACAAGAGATAATTCCACAAAAATATGATATCATGATAAGGTGCTTGTGGTTGAAAATTGGCATTTAAACGTTGTGCAATAAGACTTCGTTCATCTAAAGATAAGCGTTTAGCCATGATAAAGACATCGCTTCTCATCGGAAAACAACAAGATAATTATACCATCATTCTTCAGAGTAAGTGCAACATGATCGAATTCTCAAAGTAAATGCAACTCTTAAGAAAGAAGGGTTACATTTACTTTGGAAAATAATAAAAAATTGAAAAAATTTAAGATTGGTACTAAAGTATTCTAACTCTCGTCCGATATATATAGCAAGTAGGCAAGGAAAATCCGTTGCTTACCCCATAAGACAGACCCCTGATCGGAGCGTACGGCCGTAAAGAGGAAAATCTTACAATCAAATATCATATCAATTACAGCATGGAAGCTGTAACTTAATTCAAGGAGGAAACAATTATGGGCATGGTAGTTCAGCATAATATGACCGCAGCTAATGCGAACAGAATGTTAGGCGTTACAACAAGCGCACAGGCAAAATCTTCAGAGAAGTTATCTTCTGGTTATAGAATCAACCGCGCAGGTGATGATGCAGCAGGATTAAAGATTTCAGAGAAGATGAGAAGCCAGATCCGTGGACTTGACAAGGCATCTGATAATGCACAGGATGGTATTTCATTAATCCAGACAGCAGAAGGTGCTTTAAGTGAGTCTCACTCTATCTTACAGCGTATGAACGAACTTGCTGTTCAGGGTGCTAACGATACAAATGAGAGCATTGACCGTGATGCTATCAATGAAGAGTTAACAGCTCTTACATCTGAGTTGGATCGTATTGCTTCTACAACACAGTTCAATAAGCAGAATCTGTTGGATGGTAACTTTACATCTAAGAACTTACAGGTTGGAGCAAACTCTGATCAGAAGATTTCTATCTCTATTGATGCAATGAACTCTAAAGCATTAGGATTACATAGCATTTCTGGCACAACTTCTCAGTCTCAGACAGGTAAGAAAGTTACAGGATTTACATTTGGCAAATATTCTACAGCGGCTACAAACTCTACTGCAAAGTTTAGTAAACAAAAGGCTGATGCAGTTAAAAGTTTGAAAGACGCTGTGGATGCAGCAAAAGATAGCGCTGGATATATGAAACAGCTTAATATGGAGACTGGAAGTGCGTTTTATCTTGATTCAAAGAATAACAAGTATGAAACTGCTAAATCGGCAATGAATATAGACGTAAGCACAATGAAAATAACCATCTCAAATGAAGTTGGCGGTGCAAATGGTGCTACATATGCAAATACACAGAACGTCATTGCAAAGACAAATACAGTTGGTCAGGCTACAACCCTTGCTGATCCAAGCGTAAAAGATTATGCAAGTGCGAATGCTACAATTAATGCTGTACAGAAAGCTATTAATCAGGTGTCTTCTCAGAGATCTGCTCTTGGTGCATTACAGAACAGATTAGAGCATACAGTAGCCAACTTGGATAATGTATCTGAGAACACATCTTCTGCTGAGTCTCGTATCCGTGATACCGATATGGCAGATGAAATGGTTACATACAGCAAGAATAATATTCTTGCTCAGGCTGGTCAGTCTATGCTTGCACAGGCAAATCAGTCTACACAGGGTGTACTTTCTCTGTTACAGTAATCATACAAAAAAGTATAATTTTATCAAAGAAAATAAAAGAGTTGGCAATGCCAACTCTTTTATTTTAGAAAATTGATGGAGACACAAAGTGGAAGAAAATTGGCTGAAATTATATAAGAAACTTAAAAAAATAGAAGAAAATTTTCTGGATATTGAAAAGAGGAGTAATTTGGTTCCAATACAGGAATGTATGCTTGAAATTCAGAATTTTGCAGTATGGTTTTTGGAAAAAAATCAACTGGAAGAAGAACCTCAAAAATGGGAAGAAAAAAAGAGGGAACTTCTTTGTATTTTACAAGATATTATTACTGCAATTGAGCAGCAGGATTATGTCCTGATGCATGATGCAATTACATATGGCGTTATGAAATATTTGCATTGGTTTATAAAAGAACCAGTGGAGGAAATCGTGTAAATGAATTTATATGAAAAAAATATAAAATTGTTAACTCAATATTATCCGGGAATGGATATTAATTTAAAGAATGCAAAAGAACAGGAGGATATTTCTGTTCAGGAGAAACTGTCGAAAGACGGAGAAAAGATTTTAAAGATAACTAAAAAAGGACATAGTTGTTATTTGGCGGGAAAAAGAAATGCCAAAGAACCACCACATGAATGGTTTAAAGAACAGGGAGAACTTTCTGAAAACTATATATATATATTTATGGGAATAGGAAATGTTGGTTATTTAAGAGAATTGATTGAGAATGTAAAAGTACATCTCAATATTATAATATACGAACCATCTATTCAAATATTTAAAAAGGCAATGGAGAGTATAGATCTTTCAAAAGGAATGGAAAATCATTTGATTGTATTTTGGATTGAAGGAGTTGGAGAGATGACTTTGGATAAGATGGACACAATACTTGAAAAGGTCATAAAACTTGAAAGATTAGATGAATTGCAATTGTTTGTATTACCAAATTATGATGTTTTATTTCCAGATGCGAAGAAGAGACTTTTAAAGAAATGTGAGGATATAGCGTTAGATCAAAGAGTGAATTATAACACGGCTATGGCATTTTCAAAGGTAACATCAATTAACACATTATGTAATGCAAAATATTTATGCAAGGGATATAAAACAATTCAATTATTTGGGGCAATTCCTCAAGATGTAACGGGAATTGTAGTTGCAGCGGGTCCTTCTTTGAATAAAAATATACAGGAATTAAAGAATGCAAAAGGAAAATCTTTTATTATAGCAGTAGATACAGCACTAAAACCTTTGTTAAATGCAGGAATAGTACCGGATATGTTTTTTATTGTTGATGGTAAAAAGCCGATGGATTTGATAAAAAAAGATGGTGTAGAAAAGATTCCGATGGTGACAACTTTAAATGCAAACCCGGAGATTCTCAATTATCATAGAGGAATGAAAATCTTTTTTGACGAGTCATATCGTTTCGCAGAAAAAATAATTATGAAAAGTGGACTGCGCTGGGGTGAAGTGGACACGGGTGGATCGGTAGCAACAAATGCATTCTCTTTATTATATAAAATTGGATTGAAAACTATTATTTTGGTTGGACAAGATTTAGCATTAACTGGAAATAAGACACATGCAGATGGTACATTTGAAGAAAAAATGCCAGAAATTGATACAAAAAATAATGAATGGGTAGAAGGAAATTATGAAGAGAAAGTACCTACACGAACTGATTTGCAAGTTTTTTTAAATTGGTATGAGTCAACGATAAGGTTATATAAGGGATACGTAAAAGATTTACGAGTGATTAATGCTACAGAAGGCGGTGCAAAAATAGAGGGCACAGAGGTGATGACCTTAAAGGATGCAATAGAAGAAAATTGTAGGAAGGATGTTGATATTGAAAAATGTCTGGAACAGATTCCACCGATGTTGAATGAGGAAGCACAAATTTGGGCAAAAAAATATTTAGCTGCTATACCCGATCAATTTAAAAAATTAAAACAGGAAGCACAAAAATTAGGTGAAAAATATAGAGATGTGGATCGATTGTGCAGGCGGAAAAAAATGGATAGTCAGCAGTATTTAAAAGTGTTAAATAAAATAAAACATCAGATACAAACAATTGAACAAAATGATGTATATCAATTGGCGACATTAACAATTCCCTCTGCCACACAGATTTTGAGAGAAGAGGAGGGCGCAAGATTGTCTGATATAAAAGAAGAAGGATTAGAAATTGCCCGTAAAGGAAAACTTTATACAAAACTTATATGTGAAGCATCTGATCTTTTGGAAAAAGAATCAGAAAAAATATTTGCTGATATAAAAAAGAAATAGTCAATCAGTAGTAGCAAATATTTGGTGAAATATAGTTTTATAATTATAGTGTTTTAATACTTTTTCATAGCCGGATTTTGCAATTTTTTCACGTTCTGTCTCATTGGAAAGATAATAGTTAATTTTGTTAAGCAGATCAGTTTTGTTTTCAAAATAGACAAAATCTTTATCTGGTGTAAAGTGACGTAACAGATCAGATTGAAAATTTGTCAATAAAAATCCGCCGGATGCCATGATTTCCATGCAACGCAATGGGATTCCGCTTCGGATACTGCGAAGGGTGATGTTTAAATTGATTTTACTGTCATGAAAAATATATGGGGTTTCCGTCAGGTAATCTGCAGCTCCCATATTTTGACAAAAACCAATAGTAGCATTCGGATCAGAAGTAAATAGTTTTAAAGAAAATTGTTTTGAAATAAGTGTTAAATATTCAATTCGTTCAGTTGAAGTTAATTTTCGGCTCATAAAATAATCGGATATGATGTAACTTAAAGGCTCTACGCCGTCAATATTTTTTTTATACTGTATAGAGTTTTGCAATTCATTCAAAATAGATGGAGTGAGGCACTCCTGTATAAAGTTGTAACCATAAACTTGTGACTGTGCTTGTAAAATTCCATCTAAGAATCCTTTGGTATAATCAGGGAGATTTTTAAGTCTATCATATAAATTATGTTCTTCATTATATAGAGAACCTACAAAGGATATATCAGCAGACAGACGTTTTTTATTATAAGGTTTTGAAAGAAGGGTATTGATTTTTTTCGCATTTACAGGAAGTGGCATATAGTAAAAGGTGGTAATTCCTTCTTTACGGAATTGACGGACCAGTTCGCTGTCAAAAAGAAAAATATAGTTGGTTGGATAAGTAACCGTATAAGAGTATAGTTTTACCTGAGGACTGTCATAAACGAAAGAGATATATTTTAAGTTGTGAGAATAACATGCATTTGCCAATAACGGAAAATAGTTATAAGAAAAGCAAAAATCAAATGAAGTTACATTCATAATTTTGTTGGCTTCACTTATAAAATTATCGCTTTTTCTCAGATCATAATCTGGATGTGAAAATAAGGTTACATTGAAATTTTCTTCTTTAAAATAATGTAATACATCGTTTCGACCAAAACAGGGCCAGTCCAAAAATAAAATATTCATGCGTTTGTCCTTTCTATATAGTTTTGATTATAACAGAGAAGGTGTAATATGAGAACAAAAATTTTTGTTATGACACATAAAAAATTTCGTCCACCGCATGACGAAATTTATATTCCATTGCAAGTAGGACGGGTGTTAGGAGAAGATCTGGGGTATTTGGGAGATGATACAGGAGAAACGATATCTGCCAGAAACCCATTTTATGGAGAACTCACAGGGATGTATTGGTTATGGAAAAATTATCAGAATGTTGATTTGATAGGGATTTGCCATTATCGAAGATATTTTTTTGATGATTCAGGTAAGTTGATGACGCAGCAACAGTATGAGACAGAATTGCTGGAGGCAGATATTTTGGTTTCTGATCCGATTTATGCTCCAAAATCATATTTGGAATATTATGGGGATGCTCACAACGTGAATGATATGTTACTCGCGGGAAAAATAATACAGAAATTATATCCAAATGATTATAGTGCGTTTGAACAGGTAATGAGGGGAAGAAAGTATTATTTTGGAAATCTTTGTGTCATGAAAAAGCAATTGTTTGATGATTATTGTAGCTGGTTGTTTTCTGTTTTTTTTGAGATGGAAGAATTAATAGATGTAAGTAATTATGATGAGTATCATAAAAGAGTGTTTGGCTTTTTGTCAGAAGAATTATTACTTGTTTATATTACTGCAAGAAAACTGCGGGTAAAAGAAGGTCATATTGGAATTACTTCTGAAAAAGCAGAAACGATAGAGTTTAAACTTGCTATGGGACAATTAGTAAAACAGGGGGCATTTACAGAAGCACGAAAGTTGTTTTATGATTACTTGAAAATCAGACCGGATGTGCAATTAGAACTTTCGGATATTACAAATGAGATACCGGATATAGAACTTATTTTATTTATTTTGGAAAAAGAACAGGAACAGGGAATTGATGGATTGTATGATTTATCTCATAATTTGAAAGAACTTGTTGATTGTTTGAGAAAATTAAAAGAAATCATATATAAAAAGAAGTGTGGAGAAGAAATAACAAGTGAAGAGAAAGCTTATATTAGAACTCATAGAATATCTGAGACTACAATAAACATAGTGAAGGCAAATATATGAAATGAGAATAGATATGTCAGATTATAAAGAAATAACACAAAAGCAAATAGAAGAAATCCAGCAACGTTTGGCATTACAGGAGAAAACAACACAGGTTTTATTGAAGTCAAATCAACAATTGATAAGTTGGATTGATGATATTTTAAAAGAAAATCAGCATTATAAAGAAAATTGTATTTTTGAATGTACAGATCCAAGGGGAATAAACGAAAACGTTGAATATTGGTTTCCGAATGTCGCATCTATTTCAAAAACTTTGAAGGGAATTATTGAAAATAAGAAATCAATTGCACGATTTGGAGATGGAGAATTTGCAACAATATATGGAAGAGTTCGACACAAATTTCAAACAAAACCGGATGCTGAATTAGCAAAGAGATTAAGAGAAGTATTACAATCGAAAGAAAAAAAATTAATGATTGCAATCGCAGATAATTATGGAAATCTTGATGGTTATACGGAACAGGCACAAAGAGAAATACGATGCTACATGACGAGACAGGTAAGACAAGAACATTTAGCTTTATTAGAAAAGACAAGAATTTATTACAATGCCTACGTGACCAGACCTTATATAATGTATCGTGATTTGGAATCGAATGCACCAGAACAAAGATTTAACGAACTTAGGAAAATCTGGAATTGCAGAGATTGTGTATTTGTAGAAGGACAGTACACAGCACTTGGAGTGGGAAATAATTTGTTCGATAATGCCAGATCAATTCACCGGATTATAGGACCGGCAGAAAATGCATATGAAAAATATGATGAAATAAGGGATTATTGTCTAGAACAGCCTAAGGATAAGTTGTTTTTATTGGCATTGGGCCCTACGGCTACAGTGTTAGCATATGATTTGTGCAGGTCCGGGTATCAGGCTATTGATATAGGACATATTGATCTGGAGTATGAATGGTTTTTAAAAGGAGAGGGACACAGAACTGTAGTGGCAGGAAAGTATAATAATGAACTTGCAGATGGAAACTATCCGGAAAAAATTGAAGATAAAATGTATCGGGAGCAGATACTAAAAGTATTTGTGTGAAGATGCGATTTCTTATAGAGGGAAATATTATGAATATTTTATTTTATCGCTATAATAGCATATGTGAACCAGATATTATAGATGTTTTGAGAAATATGGGACATCATGTTGAAGAAATTACAGAGGAGATGATTAATAAAGAGGTGAGGCCAAAGCAATGCCTTGATATAATAAGTAGTGCCTTAAAAAGAAATACATATGATATTGTGTTTAGCATTAATTTTTTCCCAATTGTATCTGAGGTCTGTAATATATTTAAAGTAATATATGCATGTTGGATTGTGGATTGTCCTGTTATGGAATTGTATTTCGATTCTATAAAAAATAAATATAATCGTATTTTTATGTTTGATTATGCACTATATCAGGAATTTTATAAAAAAAATCCAGAGGGCATTTTTTATTTACCACTGGGAGCAAATTATCAGAGGGTAGATCAGGTTATTAAAGCAATTACGGAAACTGATAAAAAAAAGTATTGTGCTGATGTTTCATTTATTGGTTCTTTATATACAGAAAAATGTCCATATAATAGAATGCAAGACGATACATCCTACTTAAAAGGGTATTTAGATGGATTAATTGAGGCTCAGCTAAAAGTGTATGGATATAATTTTTTAGAAGAATGCATCACAGAGGAAATTGTAGAGGAGTTTAAAAAGAAGGTACCTTTTTATGCATTTCCGGAAAAAGCAGATCATAATGAAAAAGCAGCGTTAGCACATTTATATTTAGGAAATAAAGTTACGGAACAAGAGCGTTTAAGATTGTTGAAATCTGTATCTGAAAATTATAAATTAGATTTATATACAGGAAGTGATACTGTTTTATTGCCAAGGGCGAATGTAAAAGGTGTGGCAAAAACTATGACTGAAATGCCAAAAATTTTTCATTTATCAAAAATTAATTTAAATTTCACATCAAAACCAATTCGTACGGGACTTCCATTAAGAATTTGGGATATTTTATGTGCTGGGGGATTTGTATTATCAAATTATCAGGAAGAGATACCGGAGTACCTTGAAATAGGAAAGGAAATTGAAACCTTTGCTTCGGAAGAAGAATTGTTATATAAGATAGATTATTATTTGGAACATGAAGAAGAAAGAAAAATAATTGCAAAAAATGGATATGAAAAAGCGAAGGAAAAATATTCTTTAAGAGAAAGAGTAAAAGAGCTTATACGAAATATTTAGTGTGAAATTTCATTATATAAATAAAAGCTAGATAAGGAAGTTTATAATGTGCATATAAATATTGATAAGAAAGATGGGAAAGAAATGGAAGAGAGAGAGTTATTTGAGTATGCTTTAGAACTATTTGAAGTGGGTGAGTATGATAAATCAGTGGAAAATTTAATTGATTTATATGAATTGGGGTACAGGAGAGAATGGATTATTGAATTTTTGAAACAGGATTTTATTGAGCCGAATGATTTGGAGTTTAAAAAAAATTTTTTAACACAGGCAGAGGGATTAATTAATATTGATTATGAAAAAACAAAATTAGATTTTATACCGGTATCAGAAGATAAATTTTATATATGGAATAATCAGAAAAAAAAATTTGAAGGTCATATAGATATAAATTTTGAATCACAAATTGTAAATAGAAAAAGGGATTTTCAAAGTTTACTAATTACACAAACTTGTGATATACGAGATATGATATCTTTTTTATTGGATAGAGAATATAATACAGTTTATATTTTATTAGATGAAAATAAAGAGATATTTGCGTCCTTTTTTAAATTACCAAAAATAAGAAAATATTTTTTTGAAAATGCTATCATTTTTGAAAACGAAAAAATAATGAAGCTTTTTTTTGAAGAATACCCAGAATTTTATATGCCACGATTAATAGTTGCAAAAGATAGTCAGATCTATACTGCTTTTTTTGAAAAATTACATGAAAAACGTTTGTTAGAAAAACAAACAAAAGATAATGTTTTTTTAACAATTGGGATTCCTAGTTATAATAGAGGAAAAATATTGCTTGAAAATATAAAACATTTACAATGTTTAGAATATGATGCAGAAATTGAATTTGTTGTATCAAATAATGGATCACAAATAGAAGCAGAGTATTATGATCAAATTTCGAAATTAAATGATTCAAGACTGGTCTATACTTCTTTCCAATCAAATCAAGGATATGCAAGTAATGTTTTAAATGTTATGTCTCATTCATCAGGAAAGTTTGTTGTAATGTGTAGTGATGAAGATTTCCTGATTTTAGAAATGCTTCCAGAATTTTTGCAGTTTTTATATGAAAATTTGCAGATGGCAATGTCATGCACTGGTGGGAATGGAGAAAATTTTGGAAAACAAAAAAAACAAAAATTTAATGCTGGGTTTGAGGGGATAGAGAGTGCGGTAAATTGTAATTATCTGACGGGAACTGTGTTTAATAACACGTATATGTTGAAATATAAGATTTTAGAAAAAATACAACAAAACAGGGAAAATTTATTTGTGGAATATTATGTTCATTCAGCAATAGCAGCAATAATTGCACAATATGGAGAAGTATGGGATAATCCGATATGTTTATGGGAAAGTTGTTATAAAAGTGATAGCCAGGAGGAGGATAGTAAAACATTATTATCTTACATGAAGTATGAAAGCCGAGTAGAGCAAATGGAGTCGGCAATAGAATTTATATTAAAAGAAATAGAATTAGATTTAGAAAAACAGATACAAGTGGTTTTGGAAAGAATTGTTAAAACTTATTATTTACTTTATCTTGCATATTTATATTATTGGAAAGAAAGTAGTAAATTGAAAAAATGGGATAAGGTTTGTACTGAATTGTTTATAGAAGCGGAGCAAATTGTCGATAAAATTGTAAAAGGTGAGGATAATAAAAAAATAAAAAAAATTGTAAAAGATTATTTTATTATGTACCTGACAAAGATAATAGAGCTTGATTATAAGAAAAATGAACAAAAAAATAGAGCATTTGTTGAGGTAGCTAAATATTTATGCCAGCAGGGGATGAAAGTTCAGGATATTTCCTATGACAAAATAGTTGAGAAAATAGATGGTTTAAGACAGGCTTAAAATAAGGATGATTTATTTATGAAGATAATCAAATTGTAATATAACAGGGAGAGAATAGCTATGAAGGTATCCGATTATATTGTTGAATATCTGATAGAAAAAGGGATTACAGATGTGTTTGGTTATCCAGGTGGGATGATTACACATCTTATGGAGTCATTTTCAAAATATCACAGAAAAATTTCAGCCCATGTTACATATCATGAGCAAGGAGCTGCTTTTGCTGCATGTGGTTATGCACAGGCAAAGGACAAACCGGGTGTGGCGTATGCTACATCTGGTCCAGGTGCAACAAATTTAATTACTGGAGTATGTGATGCGTTTTTTGATTCTATCCCTGTGATATTTATTACAGGACAGGTTAATACATTTGAATCTCGTGGTCAGTATACTATAAGACAACGAGGGTTTCAGGAAACGGATATTGTGTCTATGGTTGCACCAGTAACGAAGTATGCACAGTATGTGGAAACAGCGGACAAAATAAGATATTATTTGGATAGTGCGTTTGCTGCTGCTACCTCTGGCCGTATGGGGCCAGTGCTATTAGATATTCCGATGAACATATTTAAAATGGAAATTGATCCTAACATTCTGCAAGGAGGCATTTTACAAAATACATATGTTTCAATGCAGAATGTTAATGTAGGAGTCGAAGTGCTTGAAAGAACACTTGCTAAAGCTTTGAGGCCATGTTGTTTGATTGGTAATGGTGTTAAGATTACTAATGCACAAAATATTGTTAAGAGTTTTTGTGATCGGTTTAATATTCCAATGGTAACAAGTATGATAGCATTTGATGTTGTGAATAATGATCCTCATAATTATGGATTTATTGGTGCATATGGTGATCGGGCTGCAAATTTTGTTGTTGCAAAAAGTGATTTAGTAATTACGATTGGTTCTAGAATGGATGTACGACAGGTAGGAGCTAAACGTGAAAACTTTGCTCCAAATTCCCAGATAGTTCGATTTGATGTGGATCAAGGCGAGTTGGCATATCATGTTCATGATGATGAGATTACAGTTCATGCAAATATGCAGGAAGTTATTTTGATATTGAATTGCCTTGTGGATAAATGCAAATTTGATTTCGATAATTGGATATTGAATTGCGATGAAATAAAAAAAGAACTTGCAGGTGTTGATAAGTGTACAATGGGAGAAGTGGTCAGGAAAATTAGCAATAATTTTCCTGAGGATGCTGTGATTACTACAGATGTGGGACAAAATCAGGTGTGGATAGCCCAATCGATGGAATTAAAAAAGGGACAGAAAGTTCTTTTTTCTGGCGGACATGGAGCGATGGGATATTCTTTGCCAGCTGCAATTGGTGCTTATTATGCCTCAAGAAAACCTGTGGTATGTGTAACAGGGGATGGAGGCTTACAGATGAATATTCAGGAACTTCAATTTATTGTAAGGGAGAAACTTCCAATAAAAATAGTGGTTTTTAATAACAATGCGCTTGGAATGATACGCCATTTTCAGGAAATGTATTTTAACGGAAACTATTATCAAACTAAACCAAGTGGAGGGTATGATGCGCCAAATTTTAGTCAAATAGCTGCAGCATATGGAATACGAAGTATTTGTTGGAATCTGGATAATTTACCGTCAGACCCTGTTTTAGAGTTTTATGATGAGCTTCCTCTTCTGGTAGAAATCAAAATCAAAGAGGATACTTATATATTTCCTAAATTGAAATTTGGAAAACCAAACCAGGATCAAGAACCACTTTTAGATCGAGAACTTTATAATCAATTAATGAAGTTGGGGAGCTGAGTTTAAAATAAAACACAATGAAGTATGTCGGATTGTCAGTGAATAAAAGATGAAATATATAGCTGAAAGTATAGTCATACAATTATGTTTGGGATATATAAAATGAAAAAAATTGTTATAACAGGTGCTACCAGTATGATAGGGATAGCATTAATTGAACAGTGTATTAAAAAAAATATAGAAGTGTTGGCAATCGTTAGAAAAAAAACTAAAAATATCAGCAGGTTACCAGTAAGTAAAAATGTTCATATCTTAGAATGTGATTTAGAAGACTTATGTAATGTGCAGGTAAATAATAAAGGATATGATGTTTTTTATCATTTTGCATGGACAAATACCAGAAAAGGTGACAGAGATGATCCGCAAAAACAACTTGAGAATATAAAATATACAGTAGATGCGGTTGAGTTGGCATATCGAATGGGATGTACAAAATTTATTGGTGCAGGTTCACAGGCAGAGTATGGTATCCATGGAGAGAAAAGCACGAAGCCTTCTTCTATACTACAACCAATTGATGCATATGGAATTAGTAAAATGGCTGCTGGTAAATTGGGATTGTTGGAAGCAAAAAAGAAGAAAATGTCATTTATATGGGTTCGTATTTTTAGTGTGTATGGAAAATATGAAAATCCAAATTCTATGATACAGGTAACATTACAAAAACTCTTAAAAAATGAAAATTGTGATTTTTCAACAGGAACTCAAATGTGGGATTACCTTTATAGTAGTGATGCTGGAAAGGCTTTTTTGAAATTGGGGGATAGTGAGACAAAGAATAATTATTATTGTTTGGGAAGTGGAAATGCAAAACCATTAAAAGAGTATATTTATGAAATGCAAAATATTTTACATTCAAACTCCAAATTAAATTTTGGCATAATACGAGATAATCCGATAAACAGGAATGGTATGTGTGCAGATATAACTACGTTAACACAAGATACCGGCTGGGTGCCAAAAGTTGATTTTATACGAGGCATTAAATGGGAAGTAGAAAGACTTAGAAGAAAAATAAAATAACTATTATGGAGAACAGATAATATGAAAGTAATCATCTTAGCAGGAGGTCTTCCAAGTACCCTCATCGAAGAGGACGAAAAGATGCCAAAACCGATGGCAGAGATTGGCGGTCGGCCGATGCTCTGGCACATTATGAAGCAATATGCGCATTATGGATACAATGATTTTATCATTTGCACCGGATACAAAGGAGAAGTGATCAAGGATTACTTCATGAACTTTTATATCTACCAGTCTGACATCACAGTGGATTTACAGACCAATGAAGTGGAAATACATAGAAAACAGACAGAAGACTGGAAGGTTTCGATTGTGGATACCGGACTGCAGTCCTCGGTGATGGAGCGTCTGATCATGGTGCGTGAACTGGCAGGAGATGAGCCGGTTCTGGTGGCTTACGGAGATTGTCTGTCAGACATTGACATACAGGAAATGGTAGAAAGTCATCGCAGGCAGCAGTCGCTTGCTACAGTGGCAATTGCACATCCGACCGGTCGAAATGAGATTCTTGCGCTCAATGAGCAGGGGTGTTATATCGGCACAAAGCAGGGGAAAAAGCAGAAACATTCCTGGGTAAATGCCTGCAGTATGGTATTGGAAGCGCGCGCATTTGATTACCTTAAGGAAAATCAGGAGAATCATTTTGTATTGTCGCTTATGGATTGTCTGGCAGCACATGAGCCGGTTCAGACGTATCGCCACGAAGGCTTCTGGTCACCGGTTGAGACGATCCGTGACAAGACCTGGATGGAAAACTTATGGGCACAGCATAAAGCACCGTGGAAGGTGTGGGAAGATTAAGCTTCATCATGGAAGATGGAGACAGAGAGAACCATGGAGGGTAAACAAATGAAGTGGTTGGAATATTACAAAGGAAAAACGGTACTAGTGACGGGACACACCGGTTTTAAGGGAAGCTGGCTGTGTGTGATGCTGGAGATGGCAGGCGCAAAAGTGGTTGGCTATGCGCTGCCACCGGAAAAAGATGCCGTATTATTTGACTGTTCCGGTGCGGCAGCGAGGATGGTTTCTGTAGAGGGAGACATTCGTGACCGGGCACACTTGCAGGAAGTTTTTCACACGTATCAGCCGCAGGTTGTATTTCATCTGGCGGCACAGCCGATTGTGCGGACAAGCTACGAGCAGCCGGTATATACATATGAGACAAATGTCATGGGGACAGTAAATCTGCTGGAATGCGTGCGAAACACCCCGGGGGTACAGTCTGTTTTAAATGTCACTACGGATAAGGTATACGAAAATAAAGAATGGGAGTGGGGGTATCGTGAGAATGATCCACTGGATGGTTTTGATCCTTATTCCAACAGCAAGTCCTGTTCCGAACTGGTGACGCACAGCTATAAAAAGTCTTTTCTGGATGAAAAAGGAATTGCGGTTTCGACAGCAAGAGCAGGAAATGTGATCGGCGGCGGAGATTTTTCGCGGGACCGCATTATTCCGGACTGTGTGAGATCGGCATTGCAGGGGGAAGAAATTATCATCCGGAATCCATACTCGATCCGGCCATTTCAATATGTGCTGGAGCCGTTGGCAGCATATATGCAGATTGCAGCGGTACAGGCGATGGAGCACGAAAAAGCAGGATATTACAATGTGGGGCCGGAAGAGTCTGACTGTGTCACAGTAGGCACACTGGCGAGTTTATTCTGCAAGGCATGGGGCGATGGTCTGAAATGGAAAAATGTCTGTGAAGACGGACCACATGAGGCAAAATTTCTGAAACTGGACTGCTCACATATCAAGTATGCATTGGGCTGGAAACCGTGCTGGGATATCCGCACGGCAATAGAAAAAACCGTGGAATGGACGCGGGTATATGCAGCGCATGGGGATATCCGCGCATGCATGGAGACACAGATTAACGAGTTTTTAGAGATGACCAGTGAAAAAGGGCAGAAGTGATATGAAAGTAGTGATTTTAGCAGGGGGCAAGGGCACCCGCATCAGCGAAGAATCCCGGCTGCGTCCAAAGCCGATGGTTGAGATTGGCGGGAAACCGATTTTGTGGCATATTATGCGGCAGTATGCCTCTTATGGATTTAACGAGTTTATCATATGCTGTGGGTACAAAGGGCATATGATCAAGGAATACTTTGTCAATTATTATCAGAATAACAGCCAGTTGGAAATTCGCCTGAAGGATCAGCAGGTGCAGGTCTTAAAAAAGAACAGCGAGCCATGGAAAGTGACCATGGTGGATACCGGACTGGAAACACTTACCGCGGGGCGTATTTTAAAGGTGCGCGATTACATCGGCGGAGAACCGTTTCTTCTGACTTATGGAGATGGGGTGTCAGATGTAAACATCCGGGAGCTTATCGCATTTCACAAAAAGCAGGGAAAGACGGTGACGATTTCCACAACACAGCCGGAAGGGCGTTTCGGAGCATTGCGTCTGGACGATACCGGCAGTCAGGTGCTCGGTTTTAAAGAAAAGGCACGCGCGGATCAGGCGTGGGTGAATATCGGATTTATGGTGATGGAGCCGTCAGTATATCCGTATCTGGGCGATGGAAGTACCATGTTAGAGACGTTGCCGTTTGAACGGCTTGCCGCAGATGGGCAGATGGCGGCATATAAGCATATGGGCTTCTGGTCTCCGATGGATAACATTCATGATCGGGAATATTTACAGAAGCTTTGGGACAGTGGAAACGCACCATGGAAGGTGTAACTGCCACGAACGGAAAGGAAAAAGTGATGTTTGAACATAAAACAGAGGAAGAAGCACGGAAAGAAATTCTTTCCATGGTAGAAGGATATTATCAGGCGTTTCATGCGAAAAAAGAAGACTTTAGGGAAGGAGACCGCATTTCGTATGCTGCCCGGGTATACGATCAGGATGAGATGTATAATCTTGTGGACAGTGCGTTGGAATTCTGGTTGACTTCAGGCAGATATACAGAACAGTTTGAAAAGGAACTTGCGGATTATATTGGTGTGCGTTTTTGTTCGCTTGTCAATTCCGGGTCTTCGGCAAATCTGCTGGCGTTTATGGCACTGACTTCTCCACTTCTGGGAGAGCGGCGTGTGAAGCGTGGGGATGAAATCATCACGGTTGCGGCAGGTTTTCCGACCACGGTTACTCCATATCTGCAATATGGTGCAGTTCCGGTTTTTTTGGATCTGACGATTCCACAGTATAATCTGGATGTAAGCCAGTTGGAAGAGGCACTGAGTGAGAAGACAAAGGCAGTTATGATTGCACATACGCTTGGAAATCCGTTTGACCTGAAAGCAATCCGTTCGTTCTGCGATGCACATGGGCTCTGGCTGATAGAGGACAACTGCGATGCCCTTGGAAGTGAGTATTGCATGGATGGAGTGTGGAGAAAGACGGGAAGCATCGGTGATATCGGTACGTCGAGTTTTTATCCGCCACATCACATGACGATGGGCGAAGGCGGTGCAGTTTATACCGACAACCCTTTGCTGCATAAGATTATCCGTTCCCTGCGCGACTGGGGGCGGGACTGTATGTGTCCGTCCGGAAAGGACAATCTGTGTGGTCATCGTTTCGATAAGCAGTATGGGGAACTTCCACTGGGATATGATCACAAGTATGTATACTCTCATTTTGGCTATAATTTAAAGGCAACGGACCTGCAGGCTGCGATTGGATGTGCACAGCTTAAGAAACTGCCACAGTTTGTAGAGCGTCGGCGGGAAAATTTTGAGCGGCTGAAAGCGCAGTTATCAGCAGTAGAGGACCGACTGATTCTGCCGGAAGCCTGTCAAAATTCAAAGCCATCGTGGTTTGGCTTTCTCATTACCTGTCGTGAGGGTGTGGATAAAAATCATGTGGTACAGTATCTGGAATCCCATGGTGTGCAGACGCGTATGCTGTTTTCCGGAAATCTGATCAAGCAGCCTTGCTTTGATGAGATGCGTAAAAGTCATGAAGGCTATCGTGTGGTCGGGGATCTGCATGTGACGGATTATATTATGGAGAACAGTTTCTGGATCGGGGTGTATCCGGGGATGACGGATGCGAAGCTGGATTATATGGCGAAGGTGCTGTGTTCTGCTGTGCAGGAGTAAGAAAGAAGTATCAGAAACATATTGCATATTTAGTTTGATATGCTATAATTGGGGTTACAAATTATTGAGTACGAAGGGGATAATAATGGAATGGGAAAGCTACTGGGATAATTTGATAGAGAAGAAGAAGCTGAGACCACGACTTGATGAACTTGATGAACTTGATAAAGCAAGGTGCAACCCTTATACAACGGAACAGATTTGTCACAAGATCTATGATGATTATTACAGGATATGGAGGCCGAAGTGGAAGCAGGTGCGCGACCATTTTTGGGAATTAGTTGAACAGTTTCAAGGAGTACATCTTCAGACGAGCAGAATAAAGACGTTGGATAGTCTGCTTGTTAAAGTAATCTGTAAAAGACATGAACATCTTGGAGATCCGGACAGTTTATATTTCAAGATTGATGGAGAAAATTATCGGGAAATCATTACAGATTTGATAGGAATGCGTCTGATTATTAATTATCGTGGCAAATGGGAAATGATTCATAATGAGATTGTTCAGCATTTTCCATATGTGGAGGAGAAATTGTATGATGAGTACGATTTGATTCCAATGGATAAACTGGATAAGAATGCTTTAGTACAGATTCCAACGATATATTATGCACAGGGAGATAACATAGAGCCTTATCGTAAATACCATATTGTTCCCAAATTGCATAATATGGGATATCGGAGCATTCATTATACCGTCTGCTTTGAGTCTGTGTACATTGAAATTCAGGTGCGAACGATCTATGATGAAGCATGGAGTGATTGTGACCATAATTATGTATACAAGCAGGATGAAAATAAAAGCCATTCCGCATTAGAGCAGGTCTCTCAAATATTGTGTCAGATGACAAATATATCCAATGATCTTGGGGAGCATATGAGACAGATTTTTGAGGGTGAAACGATAATAGATCAGCACGACGGGACATGGAAGACATCGCAGAAAGGGCTTGATATATTTGATAATGCTCTGGATAGAATAGGAAAGACTTATGAGCAACTGGAGAGTTTCAGAAAAAAATTGAAGGCATAGCCAAAGGAGCGTGTGATGGTAAAGAAAAATTCAAATGGATACAGATATGCACAGATCTTTGTAAAACGAATCAGGAACCTCGAACTAAAAAAGGATTATCGGACGAACCATGGGGAAGAATTTACCGGAGGAATGGAAGACAAATATGGAGATAAGTTTAAGACATATATGGGATGCTGTACTACGGTATTGATGGATGAGAGATTAAAAAGTTCGGTAAAGAGAGGATATTATGGCTAAGGAGAATGAATTACCTGATAGTTACGAATATATATTGGATAAATTTGGAGAAGAAAAGCTTTTATCAAGATACACATGGCTTTATGATCTAATGGAAAATTTTCTGCGTATAAAAAATTATGAAGATAATGTGATTATATCCAGTGATATTTTAAATCATGTTGTGATTGATTATTTTGTAGATATTGATCGACTGAAATTATTTCAGAATATTGAGAAGACACATGAGTCAAAAATTTATGCATATTCAGCATATTGGCTTTTGCGGCATAAACCTATGCAGGTGGTTGTGGCAGATCAAGGTGAAAAATATGCTTTTGTGAATGAAGAATTTGTGAGTGATTTGATACGGAGTTATCTATTTTCAGATCCGGATAATATTCCTGTTTTAAATAATAAGAAGGATGTCGTAGATAATTTTGTAGGTACACTTTTGTATTATTTTAAGTATCGTGAATATTCAGCCAAAAATATTGAGATTATGTTATTGGCATTTGAGGCGGGCAGGGGATATCAGTATTCCGTGGATCATCAATAATAGTTCAAAAAAGCTGTGGATAGTGTGCTATTCATGGCTTATTATTTTATGATTTGCAAGATGAGCGTAATTTTAGTGAGAGGGGAAATCAGATGAAATCACAAATCATTCTCGCTGGCTCCGGCGGCTGCATGCGTGAACTCGCATGGCAGATGCCGGACTGGCAGATTTCAGGATATGTAGATATAACTCCACCGGAACATCCCGTCACAATAGGGAACCGAACCATTCCTTATCTCGGAAATGATGACTTTCTGTTGCAACAGACAAGAGATATTAACGTTGCAATTGCAGTGGGAGATCCTGCGCTTCGACAAAAGATTGCACAGAAATTACAAACGAATCCCCACATTCATTTCCCGAACCTCATTCTCCACGGAGCAGAGGTCTGTTCGGATGTAAAACTGGGACAGGGCTGTATCATCAGCATGGATGCAAGAGTATCCACCAATGTCCGGATGGGAGATTTTGTATTTTTAAATATCGGAGCAATGGTTTGCCATGATGGCAGATTGGGCGATTATGTCACGCTGGCACCGGATGTGAAACTGGCAGGTGCGGTACACATCGGAAGACACTGTGACATTGGCCTTGGCACAAAGGTGATTCAGGGGATCACGATTGCGGATCATGTGCGTACCGGTGCAGGAGCCGTTCTTGTGCGGGATGTGGAGGAAGCAGGTACGGTTGTTGGTGTTCCGGCGCGAAAGATAAAATAAACATCGACTTTTCAATGAGCTATGGATAGGTTATAATATTCATAGCTTATTTAAATTATGAGATGGGAGAAGTTTTATGCAGATTGAACAGATTGAGATTTCTAATTTTAAAGGAATACAGGAAGAAAAGTTTGCATTTACACCTGAAGTAAATTTAATTATCGGTGATAATGGAACCGGAAAAACATCTGTGCTTGAAGCAATTTCTGTTGCGCTGGGAGGATTCCTTGCAGGAATTGGAGAAGTGAGAGGCGTTCATTTTTCAACGGATGAGATCCGACGGGAAAATGAGTTGCTTGGAGATGGTTCTAATACCATAAAGTATAAGACTCCTGTAAAGGTAGAATGTGATTTGAAAATTGAAGAGGAAGCATTTCATTTTGTCCGTCAGAAGAAAAGTGTAAAGAGTTCAAGATCAACTGTAGAACCGAGAGATATTTGCAAAAAAGCGGCATTAATGACAGAAAATAGTTCAACGGTTTTACCGGTAATCAGTTATCAGGGAATATCGAGAATCGCAAATCAAAAAAGAGAAGGATGGGTGGATGTTTTTAAAAGTGACTTTTCCCGTGCGGTTGCATATATTGATTGTTTGGGTGAAGCCTCTAATATGAAACAGATGACAAATTGGTTTGCGAGAATGGAACAGATTTCATGGCAGGAAGATAAAAGAATTGCTGAATATGAGATTGTAAAAAAAGCAGTTGGCATTTTTATGAGTGAAATGTTGGAACAAAAAACAATACGTGTGTTTTACGATAAACGTACAGAAGAATTAATGTATCGAAATGAAGAGGAAGTATTGCCAATTCGTTTGTTAAGTTCCGGATTTCGAACATTAATAGGAATGGTACTTGATATTGCATATCGTATGGCTATTTTAAATCCGTTTTTAAGAGATGAAATTTTGAATGAAACACCTGGAATTGTAATGATAGATGAAGTTGATATGCATCTACATCCAAAGTGGCAATGGAATATTATCAAGGCATTGAAAAAAACATTTCCGAGGGTACAGTTTATCGTTACGACGCATTCTCCAATCGTAGTTGCATCCTGTAAAGATGAAAATCTTATTTTATTAAATCCAAAGGAAGAAAGTAAGTATAAAAAATCATTGCAGGGATGGCAGGTGGATGATGTTCTGGAAGAAATTATGCAGACTGGAAATCGATCTCCGGAAACAATGAAGCAGTTAGAACAGCTAAAAGAACTCTCATATAAGAAAAAAAGATTTGAATTAACATCACATGAACAAAAACAATATGAAATGATAAAAAAAGAATTGCGAAAAAGTTTACCTGAAAATGACATCGCCATTGAAGAGGTAGCGATGATGTCGATTTACGATATGATAAAGGAGAAAGAATGAGAGCGGTAAAACGACCGGAAATTCCTCAGAGTTTGAAGCAAAACGCAGACAAATGGACAAAAGATTTGCTTGAAGAGATAAACAGAGTTGGGGTTTATGCAAAAGTACCGGATAAGTATAAGAATAAATACAATCAAACAGAGGTAAAAAAATTGCTGGCTCAAATGTATAAAAATCATTGTTGCTATTCTGAAGGGATGCTGGGCGAACAGACATATGGGAGAATTGAACATTTAAGACCAAAGGCATTGCCACGGTTTTATGATCTGACATTCTCATGGGATAATTTACATTGGTGTTGTGAGCGATGTAATACAAAAAAAGGAAACAAATGGAATGAAGAGAATCCGATTTTAGATCCGGCAAAAGATCAGATTTCAAAATATTTGAGAATAGACATTGACAGCGGAAAATATGAATCCATTGGTGGAAGTAAAAGAGGAGAAACTACAATACTTCACACAGACATGAACAGAGAATCTCTTATTGAAGCGCGGCAAAAGCTTTCGATTAAGATCAAAAAATACTACATACAATTAGACAAATGTAAGAGAAAAGAGTTTTTGAAAGAAGTAGAAAGGGAATGTGAAGAGTGGATGTATCCAAGTGTTGTAAAAGAAACATGCACAATGCTGAATGGAGCAACTATTTAAAAGGCAGGTACAAAACATGCACACAACAATCATCGCAGAAGCAGGCGTCAACCACAACGGCAGCATGACACTTGCGAAGCAAATGGTAGAAAAAGCAAAACAGGCAGGAGCCGATTACGTAAAATTTCAGACATTCGTTCCGGAAAAGTTGGTCTCCCGTTTCGCCCAGAAAGCAGAATATCAGAAGGAAACGACCGGAGCGGTAGAGTCGCAGCTTCAGATGTTACAGAAGCTGGCACTAACACAGGAGGATTTTATAGAACTACAGGTGTATTGTAAAACAGTCGGGATCGGCTTTTTGTCTACACCGTTTGATCTGGACAGCATTGCATTTTTGGAAAAACTGGATATGGATTTCTGGAAGCTTCCTTCCGGCGAAATCACAAATTTGCCATATCTGGAAGCAATCGGCCGCACCGGAAGAGATATTGTTATGTCTACCGGCATGTGTAATATGCAGGAAATTCAGGATGCAATTTCCATTTTGGAGAAAAGTGGAGCAGGGAAGATTATCGTGTTGCATTGCAATACGGAATACCCGACACCCTATACGGATGTGAATCTGCTTGCCATGCAGCAGATGCGTCAAATGTTACAGAAACCGGTTGGATACTCAGATCATACGATCGGCATTGAAGTACCAATTGCTGCAGTTTCTTTGGGGGCAACGGTCATAGAGAAACATTTTACGCTGGACAAGCAGATGGAGGGGCCGGATCACCGGGCAAGTCTGGAGCCACAGGAACTGGCACGGATGGTAGCGGCAATCCGGCACATTGAGCAGAGCCTTGGAGATGGCAGGAAAAGACGCACGGCATCGGAAGAAAAAAATTGTGCGGTTGCAAGGAAAAGCATTGTTGCAAAATGTGCGATCGCAAAAGGGGACTATTTTACAGAGGAAAACTTAACCGTGAAACGACCAGGCACAGGGATCAGTCCGATGAAATGGTACGAAGTTCTCGGAATGCAGGCCACGCGGGATTATGAGGCGGATGAACGGATATGAAAAAGATAGCAATTGCAACAGCCACACGGGCGGAATATGGAATTTTGCATCCGCTGCTCGTCCGGCTGATGGAAGAAAAAGCGTTTGATGTACAGCTTCTCGTAACCGGGACACACCTGGAAGAACAGTTTGGGTATACGGTAAAAGAAATTGAAAAAGACGGAATTCCAATTGCACGAAAAATTCCGATTCTTGCCGAGGACAATTCACCATATGGAATTTCCGTAACTATGGCGCAAGCCATTACCGGATTTGCAGATTATTTTAGAAATGGACGGCCAGATCTGTTTTTGGTGCTGGGAGATCGAACGGAAATTCTTGGTATGTGTGCGGCAGCGTTAAACGAACACATTCCGATTGCACATCTGCATGGCGGCGAATTGACGGAAGGCGCTGTGGATGACTGTATCCGGCACGCGGTGACAAAGATGAGTTATTTGCATTTCCCAGCAACGGAAGTGTACCGCAGGCGGATCATTCAGATGGGCGAAGCCCCGGAGCGCGTATACAATGTAGGGGCGCTTGGCGTGGAAAATATTTTAAGTGTGCCGATGCTGTCGGAGGAGGAAATTCGAAAGGATGTGGAAATTCCGGCAGGCATGCCCTATGCGGTTGTGACGTTTCATCCGGTGACGATGCAGCCGGGTGAGGCAGAACAACAGGTGCGGGAACTGATCGCTGCAATGAGGGAAGAAAAGCAGTATTTTTATCTGGTGACCAAAGCGAATGCCGATGCAGGGGGGAGGCAGGTAAATGCATGGCTTGCAGAGGCACAGAGAGAACTTACCAATATGAAGTTGGTCAGTTCGCTCGGAATGAAGCGTTATCTGAGTGCCATAAAGTATGCGGCGTTTGTGCTTGGCAATTCTTCCAGCGGAATCATCGAGGCGCCTGCGCTTGGCACACCGACCGTAAATATCGGAGACCGGCAGAAAGGCCGGCTGATGGCAGAAACCGTAATCGGATGTATGCCGGAGGCTGGGGCAATTCAGGCGGCAATCCGGCAGACGGAACAAATGCCACACCGGCCTTCGTTTTTATACGGAGATGGAAAGACATCGGAAAAAATTGTAAAGATACTGAAAGAATTTTTCCACACGGATTATCGGCACTGGAAAAAAACATTTTATGATATGGAGTGCAAATGAAACATCTGGCAGTAATCACCGCACGCAGCGGTTCAAAAGGATTAAAAGACAAAAATATTAAATTACTCGAAGGGAAACCGCTTCTGGTCTACTCCATCGAGGCAGCCAGACAGTCTGGAAAATTTGACTGCATTCATGTCTCGACCGACAGCGAAAAATATGCACAGATTGCGCGGGAGCATGGAGCGGATGTGCCGTTTTTGCGTGATGCGGCACTTGCCACGGACACTGCCGGGACCTGGGATGTGTTAAGAGCAGTTGTGCAGCAGTATGCCGCAATCGGGCAGCAGTTTGACACCATCACTCTGTTGCAGCCGACCTCCCCGCTTCGCGATGCGGCAGATATCAAAATGGCATTTGAGATTTTTGAAGAGAAAAACGCACAGTCGGTGGTCAGTGTCTGTGAAGCAGAACATTCACCACTGCTTTGCAATACATTAAAAGAAGATCAGTCCATGTGTGGATTTGTTGATTTACAGAAAGTTGGCCGGCGGCAGGATATGGGAACATATTACCGGTTGAACGGTGCCATTTATCTGCAGACCACGGAACTTCTGATGAGTCAGGGAGATCTGTACGGAGAACATTCCTATGCCTGCGTGATGAGTCAGGAACATTCCATCGACATCGACACTGCACTGGATTTCCAGATCGCGGAGACAATTATGAGGGCATCCTCTTAACATTTTTTCATACTGGTCGATATATATAACAAGTCTATCATGGAAGATAGAATACCGCTGGTTTTCAGCAGAAAACCAAAAGAGAAACATGGAGGTTACATATGAAGACAGAGCAGTTAGCGTTATTTTTAATATCCCCGGACAGTACGGTTGTGGAAGCGATGCAGCGCATCGACCGTAATGCCAGGGGTATTTTATTTGTGACCAATGAGCAGCAGAAACTGCTTGGTGTTGTCACGGATGGAGATATCCGCCGCTGGCTGATCCGCACGGGAGAACTGAAAGCTCCGGTATCCGGTCTGATGAATACCGAACCTAAGAGAATTTCCAGGAAAGAGCATGCAAAAGCACATGAGGTTATGGTGCAGCATTCCATCACGGCGCTTCCGGTTGTCACCACAAAAGGCGTGGTATCTGACATTTTGTTCCGGGATGAGCAGGTGGCAAAAAAGAAAAAGCCGCAGGGGATTTTAAAAGAGGTTCCGGTCGTGATTATGGCGGGCGGAAAAGGGACACGTTTATATCCGTATACCAAAATTCTTCCGAAACCGCTGATCCCGATTGGAGATATCCCGATCATGGAGCGGATCATCGGGAAATTCTGTGAGTTTGGAACGACACAGTTTTATGCGACAGTCAATTACCGCAAAAATATGATTCGTTCCTATTTTTCTGAGATTTCAAAAACCTATTCTCTTGAATATGTTGAGGAGGATAAACCACTTGGCACGGCGGGAAGTTTACAGTTGATCAAAGAGGAGTTTTCTCAGCCGTTTATTGTGACCAACTGTGACATTTTGATTCATGCGGATTATGAAGATATTTACCGCTATCATAAAGAGGCGGGAAATGAACTTACGATTGTCACGGCACTCAAAAATATCGAAGTTCCGTATGGGGTTATTCATTCCAGTGAAAACGGAGCCGTCCAGTCCATGGAAGAAAAGCCGAAACTTTCGTATTTTGTTAATACCGGCATGTACATTTTAAATCCGGCACTGAAAAAAGAAATCCCGGAGGATACTTTTTTTCATATGACGGATCTGGCAGACAAGCTTTTGGCAGAAAACCGCCGGGTGGGAATGTATCCGATCAGCGAGGATTCCTTCCTGGATATGGGTGAGTTTGAGGAAATGCACCGTATGGAAGAAAAACTGAATTTGAAATCTGAGTAACAATTGGAAACAGAAAGGATATATAGAGCAATGAAAAAGGTATTAGTAACCGGAGCAGACGGTTTTATCGGAAGCCATCTGACCGAGAGCCTTCTGGAAAAAGGCTATGACGTAAAAGCATTTGTATATTACAATTCTTTCAACAACTGGGGCTGGCTGGATACACTGCCAAAGGAAAAACTTGACCAGATTGAAATTTTTGCCGGGGATGTGCGGGATCCGAACGGTGTGCGCACTGCGATGAAGGGTGTGGATCAGGTCTTTCATCTGGCAGCATTGATTGCGATTCCGTTCAGTTATCATTCGCCGGATTCCTATGTGGATACAAACATCAAGGGAACGTTAAATGTGCTGCAGGCGGCACGCGATCTTGGCACGGAAAAAATCATGGTGACATCGACTTCGGAAGTATATGGCACCGCACAATATGTCCCGATTGACGAAAAGCATCCATTTCAGGGACAGTCTCCGTATTCCGCGACAAAAATCGGAGCAGATCGTCTGGCAGAAAGCTTTTACCGCAGCTTTAATCTTCCGGTTGCAATTGTCCGTCCGTTCAACACTTATGGTCCAAGACAGTCTGCGCGTGCAGTGATTCCAACGATTATTTCACAGCTTCTGGCAGGAAAAGAGGAGATTAAACTTGGTTCCCTGACACCAACGCGCGATTTTAACTACGTAAAAGATACCGCGGCAGGCTTTATTGCAATCGCAGAGTCAGACAAGACAATTGGACAGGAAATCAATATTGCTACCCAACAGGAGATTTCGATCGGAGATCTGGCACAGGAGATTATTTCCCAGGTCAATCCGAATGCACATATTGTGTGTGACGAGCAGCGCCTTCGACCGGAAAAGAGTGAGGTCAACCGTTTGCTCGGCTGCAACGCAAAAATCAAGGAGCTGACCGACTGGAAGCAGCAGTATACATTCGAGCAGGGAATTGCAGAGACGATTGCATGGATTCGTCAGCATATGGATGTATATAAGACAGACATTTATAATGTGTAAGTTGTAATTTTAAGAAAAGAGGGAGCAAAATGGGACGATTTGTACCTTTATCGATTCCGAATTTTGAGGGAAATGAGCGAAAATATGTAGATGATGCACTGGATCAGGGATGGGTTTCCACCGGTGGTGCATACATCACAGAGCTGGAAGAAAAACTGGCAGAGTTTTTACAGGTGAAGAAAACAGCGGCAGTGCAGAGCGGAACTTCGGCTCTTCATCTGTCTTTGATTGTTTGTGGGGTGCAGCCGGGAGATATGGTGATTGTTCCAACGCTTACCTTTATCGCGGCAGTGAATCCGGTGCGCTATCAGTTCGCGGAGCCGGTGTTTATGGACTGTGATGACAGTTTGTGCATGGATCCGCAGAAACTGCGCCGTTTCTGCGAAAATGAGTGTGTGACAGAGGACGGACAGTTAAAGCATAAAGCTACCGGAAAGACCGTAAAAGCCATCGTAGTTGTGCATGTGTTTGGAAATATGGCAGATATGGAAGCCATCATGGATATCGCACAGGAGTTTCACCTGAAAGTGATCGAGGATGCGACAGAAGCACTCGGTACACAATATACGAAGGGGCGTTATGCCGGAAAATTTGCCGGAACTATTGGCGATTTTGGGGCGTATTCTTTTAATGGAAACAAGATTATTACAACCGGTGGCGGCGGTGCTGTGACAGCAAAAGATCCCACAGAAGTGGAGCATCTGAAATATCTTTCCACACAGGCAAAGGATGATCCGCATTTTTATATTCACAACGAAGTGGGATACAATTACCGCATGACGAATTTACAGGCGGCACTTGGTGTGGCACAGATGGAGGAACTTCCGGAATTTATCCACCGTAAGCAGAAAAATTATGGGCTATATCAACAATTGCTGCAGGAGTTTTCAGGTGGAACACTGCTTTCATTTCGTGAGGGGACTTCCTCGAACCAGTGGTTTTATTCTTTGAAGCTGGATATGGAAAAACTACAGGGAAAAAACATGAGAGATGTGATTACAACGCTTCAGGAGCGCGGTGTGCAGACCCGGGCGATCTGGGGACTGATTCATGAGCAGCTTCCGTATCAGGATGCGATTGCTTATGAGATGGAAAAAGCACCGTACTATAGCAGTTGTATTTTAAATATTCCAAGCAGCACACAGATCACAGATGATGATATTCGCTTTGTGGTGGAACAAATAAAAGTGGTATTTAAATCTGGAATTTGAACAGATCAGGTGACATTCACAAGTATTTGTTTGGGTCAATAAGCTGTGTCTGGGGCAGATGACAGAGGCCGAGCAGTATTACAACAGATGTGGGGGATATGAGCCTGCAGAGAAAAGATTAGAAAATATGAAAAAATAAATACTATTTACAAATATCCTCCCACAGACGTATAATAGAAATACGCCTAAAGGAGGATTTTTTTATTGAAAAAGCAATTATTTCATGGATCGGATCATATAATTGAAACTCCGATATATGGAGTTGGAAAAAAACACAATGATTATGGACAGGGCTTCTACTGTACCGAAGATATTGCCTTGGCAAAGGAATGGGCGGTATCGGAGGAAAAAGACGGATATGTTAATGAATATGAGATAGAGACAAATGGCCTGCATATTTTAAATATAAATGATGGCAGCTTTACCTTGTTACACTGGATGGGGCTTTTGTTGAATAACCGCGCGTTTGTATTGGCAACACCGCTGGAAAGGGAGGCAAAACGGTACATTACCGATTGTTTTCCAGTTCCATTAGCAGGAGTGGATGTAATTATAGGATATCGTGCAGATGACAGTTATTTTTCTTATGCAAGGGATTTCATCAGCGGTGTTATATCGTACGAGCAATTAGGGAAAGCTATGCAGTTGGGAAGCCTTGGAGAGCAGTACTGCCTTAAAACGGAAAAGGCATTTCAGCATCTTAAATTTATAGCGAAAGAACACGTCCCTTCTGCCGAGTGGTATTCGAAAAAGATGTTGCGGGATCGGAATGCCAGAAACGGATATAAGGACATGGAAAAGGAAACCTATCACAGGGGGGAATTGTATATTTCCAGAATCATTGACGAGGAGATGAAAAGCGATGATTTATTCTTACGATAAAGTATATTTAAGAATTGCACAGCGTGTACTGGGCGAGATGCTTAATTATGCCGTATATGATTGTGGATATGAGTTGAACGAGTATTATCGGCTTTTTACAGAATCTTCATACAGTGAGCGTTTTTCAAAAGGAGACCCATTTGTAATTGCGGGAATGTCAGGGGCAGAGCTGGCCATTCGTGTGATGGATGTGCCGGATGACGAAATTGTTGCGCCGGGATATTATTTTGAAAAAAGCCCGGAATATTGGACCGGATGGTTGTTGGCATATTATCAATGGATGAGTGGGAAAACCTTTGCGGTGATACAAAAAGAAGTTCCAGTTGAGAAAATTCGTGATTTATATCATCCATATCATGAGATGGATATTACGCAGGGAGTGCAAAAAGTAAGAGAGATTGCTCAGCAGAACAGGGTAGAAAGTTATCTGAAGTTGTTACGGAAAAGAGCCAGACTCAGTCAGAGCCAGCTTGCGGAGGAAACAGGGATTCCCGTCAAGACGATTCAGCAGTATGAACAACGGAGAAAAGACATTAATAAAGCGCAGGCGGAGTATGTTATTAAACTTTCGCAGGTGTTGTGTTGCAAGCCTCAGGAACTGATGGAGATAAATGAATGAAAAGCCTGCTTTTCATTCATTTAAGGATAGGGTATACTATATGAAAAAAGCAAAGACAGGGGGTGACTGCAAATGTCTGCAAATATAGCAATCGGAATACAGGACTTCTCCACATTAATTGAAAATCATTATTTTTATGTTGATAAAACGGATTTTATAAAGGAATGGTGGGATTGTGGGGACAGTGTTACTCTGATCACAAGACCAAGACGTTTTGGTAAAACTTTGACCATGAGTATGGTAGAACAGTTCTTTTCCGTGGAATATTCCGGACGTTCGGATCTGTTTGAGGATTTAAAAATCTGGGAGGATAAGAAGTACCGTAATATACAGGGAACGTATCCGGTCATTAGCCTGTCTTTTGCAAATGTGAAGGAACCCACGTATCAGCTGGCAGAAAAAAAGATCTGTGAATTAATTGCGCAGCTTTATGTCAAATACGATTTTATAACGGAAAGTGGAAAGCTACGGGATACGGAAGTAAAGTTGTATAAAAAAATCATGACTGATATGGAGTATGTAGATGCAACACTTTCTTTATATTATCTGTCAGGATTTTTGTATAAATATTACGGTAAAAAAGTAATTATTCTGTTAGATGAATATGACACGCCAATGCAGGAAGCTTTTGTAGATGGATACTGGGAGCAGCTTGTGACATTCACAAGAAGTCTGTTTAACGCGACATTTAAGACCAATCCGGCATTAGAGCGTGGAATTATGACAGGAATTACGAGGGTCAGTAAGGAATCCATTTTTTCAGACCTGAATAATTTAAAAGTGGTTACTACAACATCCAATGAATATGCTGCATCCTTTGGTTTTACGGAGCAGGAAGTGTTTTCTGCGCTAGAAAGTTTCGGACTGGAAAACGAAAAAAATGAGGTAAAAAGATGGTATGACGGATTTATTTTTGGAACCCACAAAGATATCTATAATCCGTGGTCGATTTTAAATTATCTGGATGCAAAGCAGTATACAACCTATTGGGCAAACACAAGCGCAAATAGTCTTGTCGGAAAATTGGTTCGTGAAGGAAACCGCCTGATCAAAGAAAAATTTGAAAAACTATTATGTGGGGAATGTATCTGGTCGGAAATAGATGAACAGATTGTATACAATCAACTGGATGGCAATGAAAAGGCGGTATGGAGCCTTTTACTCGCAGGCGGATATTTAAAGGTTTTGTCTTATGAAAAATATCAGGATATTCCGGAAGGAACGGAACCGAAATATCAGCTTGCACTTACCAATCTTGAAGTAAAGCTTATGTTTCAGAGAATGATTCACGATTGGTTTGCCCCGGTACAGCCGGATTACAACGATTTTGTTAAGGCAATGGTTGCTGGGGATGTGGATGCGATGAATGAATATATGAACCGTATTGCATTACAGACATTCAGCTATTTTGATACCGGAGACCGGGCTTCCGGGGCTGAACCGGAACGTTTTTATCACGGGTTTGTTTTAGGTCTGCTGGTTGATTTGCGGGACAGGTATTATCTGAGGTCGAATCGGGAAAGCGGCTTTGGCAGGTATGATATTATGTTGGAGCCAAAATATCCGGGAAAGGATAATGCTGTGATTCTGGAATTTAAAGTACGAAGCGCAAGAAAGGGAAAAAGTCTCGAAGAGACCGCGCAGTCTGCAATTGCACAGATCAGGGAACGAAAATACAGTGAAGAACTAAAAATGAAAGGGATTACAGATAGTCAGATCAAAGAATATGGAGTTGCGTTTGAAGGTAAGACCGTGTTGATTGTGGATTGATCTGGTAAATATTGTCTGGTTGGTGCGCCTGAAGGGCATAGCAAGGGATACTACACCAGCATCCCAAGCGTTCCCACCACAATCAACACCAGCCCTCCGGCTTCTTTTTTCCCCAGTTTCTCATGAAAAACAAGATAAGAAAACAGAATGGTAACCAGAATACTCAGCTTATCGATCGGCACAACGACACTTGCCAGACCATCCTGCAGCGCACGGTAATAGCACAGCCAGGAAGCACCGGTGGCAAGTCCGGACAGGCAGATAAAGCCAAGTTCCCTGTGATCAATCGTGCGCACACTGTCCTGCTTTTTCGTGACAAACACGACAATCCATGCCATGATCAGCACAACGATGGTACGGATGGCTGTTCCCAGATTGGAATCAATGTTTTCAATGCCGACTTTTCCCAGAATAGAAGTCAGGCTGGCAAAGACGGCAGAGCCAAGCGCGTAGAAGAACCAGCTCCAGCCTTTTTTCCCGGAATTCTCAAAAGAGGTTTCCTTTTTCGTGATCATCAGGTAGGTTCCCGCGCCGATCAGCACCACGCACAGAAGTTTCAGTGGGCTGATGCTCTCATGCAGGAAGAGAAAAGCGAGAAGAATGGAGAGGATGGCACTTGATTTATCGACCGGGACCACCTTATCCACATCTCCGATCTGCAGTGCACGGAAGTAGCACAGCCAGGAAGCACCGGTGGCTAGTCCGGACAGGATGAGAAATGTCCAGGTTTTGGCAGAAACACTTCCGATGCCGTGTTGTGCCCCGACCAGAAATACCATGATCCATGAAAAAATAAGTACAATAATGGTACGGATCGCCGTAGCTGCATTGGAATCGGTATTTTTGATACCGCATTTCGCCAGTATGGAAGTCAGTCCGGCGAACAGAGCTGACCCAAATGCAAATAGAATCCACATATACAATTTCCTCCCTGAGACAAGCGTAAAATGTTTTGGGGCATTTGTCAAAACTTTTTTCTTGTGATATGATAATTTTATCTTTTTCAGAGGTGACAGAATGTTTGAAAAAAAACAGATCATATACAGTGAAACACAGGGAGTCTGTCAGGTAGAAAATATTGTTTCGCTCTCCGCATCACGCAGGGAGCGAAAAATTCCGTACTATGTGCTGCGCCCGGTATTCGACAAATCCAGAGTATCTTATATTCCGGTAGAAAACCATCAGGTAAAACTGCGGGAGTTGTTTACCAGGGAAGAGGCAGAGGCACTTCAGGGAACGGAAGAAATGAAAAAAGATGAAAAACTGAGACAGGCCGTGGAGTATGTATTAGGAAAAAAGGAGGGATAGGATGGCACAGCAGCAGCCACAGCAGGCAATACATAAATTTGTACTTGGAAATAAAGAACTTGAAGGAAAGACAGCGGAATTCCAGTATGACAAAGGCTGGTACAGCATTACGGATATTGTAGGGGAGGAACGCAACGTAATCTACAAATCCCGCAATGCGCAGGAAGCCTATATGAAATGGAACGTATATATCGGCCGCAAAAAAGAACGGACAGCGTCCGGCCGAAACAGTGACGCAGAGCATGGAAACCGTGCGGAAGGGAACCGGGCATATGACACACGGGACCGTCGGAACCGTGATTCCCGTGAAAAGCGCGATATGACCGATCGCCGCGGGAATAATAATCGTGGTCGGCATGAAAGATAAGTCGATACAAAAACAGCGCCTTTGTCGATTTGACAGGGCACTGTTTTTATGAAACGGAGAGCATGGGATTCGAACCCACGTTGCGTCTATTCGACGCAAACCGCATTTCGAGTGCGGCACCTTCGACCTCTCGGACAACTCTCCAATGAAATTCATCTCTGATGAATTTCCTACGTACATCGCTTCCGCGGAGCGGAACTCTCATGCGATGTGCTCCTTGAGGTATAGCGTAAGCTATATCTCCTACGTACATCGCTTCCGCGGAGCGGAACTCTCATGCGATGTGCTCCTTAATAGTATACAGAATTTACATACATTTTTCAAGTCGCTTATCTTGTGAATGAACAAAAATTATACTATAATATAAATGTGTATGCGGAAAAACATTTTGTACACAATAAGAGAATATGCAGGAGGAAACGTGCATGATGAAGATCGGAATGCTTACCAGCGGCGGAGACTGCCAGGCTTTAAATGCAGCCATGCGTGGTGTTGTAAAAGGACTTACTACGAATGTAGACGAACTGGAGATTTATGGATTTGAAAATGGGTACAAAGGGCTGATCTATGAACAGTACAGAATTCTTACAGCCTCGGATTTTTCCGGAATTCTTACCAGAGGTGGAACGATTCTCGGATCTTCCCGCCAGCCGTTCAAACAGATGCGTGTGCCGGATGAAAACGGTCTGGACAAGGTAGAGGCCATGAAGTCCACATACCGTAAGCTCGGACTCGACTGTCTGGTTATCTTAGGTGGTAACGGTACACAGAAGACAGCCAATCTGCTTCGTGAGGAAGGACTCAATATTATTCATCTTCCAAAGACCATTGACAATGATATTTACGGAACAGATGTGACATTCGGTTTTCAGAGTGCAATTAATATAGCGACAGAGACCATCGATTGCATCCATACAACGGCTGCTTCCCACAACCGTGTATTTATTGTAGAGGTGATGGGACACAAAGTAGGATGGCTTACCTTGTATGCAGGAGTGGCAGGCGGTGCCGACATTATTCTACTCCCGGAGATTCCGTATGATATTGATAAGGTCGTGGATGCGATTCATAAGCGTACAAAAGACGGAAAAGGATTTACGATTCTTGCAGTTGCAGAAGGTGCAATCTCCAAAGACGATGCACAGCTTACCAAGAAGCAGTACAAGGCAAAAGTTGCATCCCGCAGGTATCCATCGGTTTCTTATGAGATTGCAGATCAGATTCAGGAGAAATGCGGTGTAGAAGTCCGCGTTGCGGTTCCGGGCCACACACAGCGTGGCGGCAGTCCGTGTCCATACGACAGAGTATTATGTACCCGTCTTGGATCTGCCGCTGCCCAAGCAATTATGGATGGAAAATTTGGCTGCATGATCGCCATGATCAACAACAAGACCAAATGTGTGCCGCTTGGAGAGGTGGCAGGCAAGTTAAAGACGGTTGATCCGGACAGTCAGATGATTCAGGAGGCAAAACGGATCGGTATCAGTTTTGGAGATTAAATTTCCTGATATCCGGCAAAAAGGAGAAGAAAAATGTCTTACACGGCTTTATACCGTAAGTTCCGTCCGCAGGAATTCGAAGATGTCAAAGGACAGGAACACATTGTTACAACATTAAAGAACCAGATCAAAGCCGATCGCATAGGACATGCTTATTTGTTTTGCGGTACCCGGGGTACCGGAAAGACGACAGTTGCAAAGATTTTTGCAAAAGCAGTAAATTGTGAACACCCGGTAGACGGAAGTCCCTGTGGAAAATGCCCTGCATGTCAGGGCATTGCCGCCGGGACTTCTATGAATGTCATAGAGATTGATGCGGCATCGAACAACGGCGTGGACAATATCCGGCAGATCCGGGAAGAAGTATCTTACCGCCCGACAGAGGGAAAATACAAGGTTTACATTATTGATGAGGTGCATATGCTGTCGGCAGGCGCATTCAACGCGCTGCTCAAGACGCTGGAGGAGCCGCCGGCATATGTGATTTTTATTCTTGCGACAACGGAAGCACACAAGATCCCGATTACGATTCTGTCCCGCTGCCAGAGATATGATTTTCACCGGATTTCCATTGATACCATTACCGATCGTCTGGCGGAACTGATGCGTACCGAACAGGTGGATGTCGAGGAGCGCGCACTGCGTTATGTGGCAAAAGCCGGGGACGGTTCGATGCGTGATGCGCTGAGTCTGCTCGACCAGTGTATTGCTTTTCATCTGGGGGAAAAACTCACCTATGAAAATGTGCTGGAAGTGCTCGGTGCAGTGGATACGGAAGTGTTTTCCGCACTGTTGCGCCAGGTGCTGGCAAAAGATGTGACCGGTGCCATCCGGACGGTGGATCATTTGGTGGATCAGGGACGGGAACTGGGACAGATGGTGAACGATTTTACCTGGTACATGAGAAATCTTTTGCTCATCCAGAGTGCGGATGACATGGAGGAAGTGCTGGATATGTCGGCAGATCATCTGGCAGCCCTGAAAGAAGAGGCACAGATGGTGGAGCCGGAAACACTGATCCGGTATATCCGGATTTTCTCGGAACTGTCCAGCCAGATCCGGTATGCGGCACAGAAGCGCATCCTGCTGGAGATTGCAATTATCAAGCTTTGCCGTCCACAGATGGAAAAAGATCTGTCGGCACTCAATGAGCGTATGGATGATATGGAGCAGAAATTAGAAAGCGGGGCATTTGTTTCGGCGGCACCACAGAGTGCAGCAGTTCCGGCAGCAGGTGGCACGCAGGCTCCGGCGGCACAGGCACCGGAGAAAACACAGCTTCCCAAAGCCATTCCGGAGGACATTAAACAGGTGATGAACAACTGGCGGTCGGTCATTTCGGAGATGGGAGGCATCACTAGACAGTATTTAAATCAGGCGGTGCCGACGCTTGGACCGACGGGAGAACTGCTCCTGGTGTTTGACGATGCCAACGCGTTTGCCTATCTAAGCGACAATAAGGCAGGGTGTATTGATCATTTGAAAGAAATGATTGCGCAGCGGTGTGCAAAGCAGGTAGAAGTGCAGCTCCGCTTAAATGAAGGAGGACGCAGCGCAGCCAATACGGTACCGGATTTGCGGCAATTAATCAATTTTGATATTGAGGAAGAGAACTTCTAATGGTATGATAATACAAGATTCGTAAATAACTGAAATTAGAAAGCAGGAGGACCCCACATGGCAAAAAGAGGTGGATTCCCTGGCGGTATGCCGGGAAATATGGCGAATATTATGAAACAGGCGCAGAAGATGCAAAAGCAGATGGAAGAGGCGCAGAAGAATTTAGAGGAACAGGAAGTTACGGCAGCAGCAGGAGGCGGAGCCGTGGAAGTGACGGTTTCCGGCAAGCATGAGGTGACAAAGGTAAAACTGGCAGAAGAAGTAGTGGATCCGGATGATATTGAGATGCTCGAGGATCTGATCATGGCAGCGACAAATGAGGCGATGCGTAAAATTGACGAAGCTTCCCAGCAGTCCATGTCACAGATTACAGGGGCATTAGGTGGAGGACTTCCGTTCTGATATGGATTATTACAGTCATGAGATTGCAAAATTGATTGAAGAACTGTCTGCACTTCCGGGAATCGGAGCCAAATCCGCACAGCGGCTGGCATTTCATATTCTGAATATGCCACAGGATCATGTGGATGCACTGGCATCGGCAATTGTTTCTGCAAAGAAAAATGTCAAATACTGCAAGTGCTGTTATAACCTGACAGATCAGGAAATTTGTCCGATCTGCAGTGACACATCCAGAGATCACAAGACGATTATGGTGGTAGAAAATACCCGCGATCTGGTTGCCTATGAAAAAACCGGAAAATACAGCGGGGTCTACCATGTGTTGCATGGTGCAATTTCCCCCATGCTTGGAATCGGTCCGAACGATATCCGGCTGAAGGAACTGATGGTGCGTCTGGAAAAAGATGTGGATGAGGTGATTATTGCAACGAATTCCAGTCTGGAAGGTGAGACAACGGCGATGTATATCAGCAAACTCATCAAACCGACAGGGATTAAAGTGACACGGATTGCCAGCGGAGTGCCGGTTGGCGGAGATCTGGAATATATCGATGAAGTAACTCTTCTGCGTGCATTGCAGGGGAGAACAGAATTATAAATATATAGCTATTCTTGTGTTTAAAGGAGGAAAGGACAAATAATGAATCATTTAGAATTGGAAAAGCTTGCGAATGAAATCCGTAAGAGCATTGTAACGGCAGTGCACAGCGCAAAATCCGGTCATCCGGGCGGATCGCTGTCTTCGGCAGATATTTTTACATATCTGTATTTCGAAGAGATGAATATTGATCCAAAGAACCCGAAGATGGAGGATCGTGACCGTTTTGTATTGTCCAAAGGACATGTAGCACCGGCTTATTATTCCACACTTGCAGAGCGCGGATTTTTCCCGAAGGAAGATCTTGTGACACTGCGCCATACAGGTTCGTATCTGCAGGGACATCCGGATATGAAGCATATTCCTGGCGTTGATATGTCCAGTGGATCTTTGGGGCAGGGAGTTTCTGCTGCAGTAGGTATGGCAGCAGCCGGAAAATTTGATCACAAGGACTATCGTGTATACACCCTGACCGGAGATGGTGAGATTCAGGAGGGACAGATCTGGGAGGCTGCTATGTGGGCAGGACACAGGAAGCTGGACAATCTGGTAGTGATTGTAGACAATAATAATCTGCAGATTGATGGGGAGATTGACAAAGTATGTTCTCCGTATCCGATTGATAAGAAGTTTGAGGCATTTAATTTCCACACGATCGTGATTGATGGAAATGATTTCGACCAGATCCGTGCAGCATTTGAGGAAGCGAAGAAGACCAAGGGTCAGCCGACTGCCATTATTGCAAAGACCATCAAAGGAAAGGGAGTTTCCTTTATGGAGAATGAAGCCGGATGGCATGGAAAAGCTCCGAATGACGAGCAGTACGAAATCGCTATGAAAGATCTTGAGAAAGCAGGTGAAGCATTATGTCAGAAGTAAAGAAAATTGCAACCAGAGACAGCTATGGAAACGCATTGGTAGAACTTGGAAAAGAGCATGAGAATCTCATCGTGCTCGACGCAGATCTGGCAGGTGCTACCAAAACCTGTATTTTCCAGAAAGAATTTCCGGAGCGCCATTGGGACTGCGGTATCGCAGAGTGCAACATGACAGGTATTGCTGCAGGATTATCTACCTGTGGGAAAGTTCCGTTTATCAGTTCTTTTGCAATGTTTGCAGCCGGACGTAACTATGAGCAGGTTCGCAACTCCATCGGATATCCGCATCTGAATGTAAAGATCGGAGCTACCCATGCAGGAATTTCGGTCGGAGAAGACGGTGCTACTCATCAGTGCCTGGAGGATCTGGCCCTGATGCGTGAGATCCCTGGTATGGTAGTGATCAACCCGTCGGATGATGTGGAAGCACGCGCAGCAGTACATGCAGCATATGATTATGTTGGACCGGTTTATCTTCGGTTTGGACGTCTGGCAGTGCCGGTGATCAATGACAGACCGGATTACAAGTTTGAGATCGGAAAAGGAATCGTATTAAAAGAAGGTACGGATGTAACCATTTTTGCGACAGGACTAGAAGTGTCAGAGTCCTTAGAAGCTGCAAAGATGCTGGAGAAAGATGGAATTTCTGCAGAAGTAATCAATATCCATACCATCAAGCCGATTGACGAGGAACTGGTTGTTGCATCTGCAACAAAGACGAAGAAAGTCGTAACCGTTGAGGAACATTCCGTAATCGGTGGACTTGGAAGCGCGGTAGCGGAAGTATTGTGTGAAAAGGCACCGACAAAGATGATGCGTATCGGCGTGAATGACCGGTTTGGAGAATCCGGGCCGGCGGTTGAGCTGATTCATAAATACGAACTGGACGCAGAAGGAATTTACAAAAAAGTAAAAGCTTTTGCAAAATAATACAGCAAGTACAAAGGAGGCTGTCGTATCGAAGGATATGGCAGTCTTTTTTTGTCTGAAGTCTGGAAATATGTCCGGTAGTGTCGTACGATTTTTTTCATGCCTGTCAGGTTTTTCCAAAATTCTACCGGATGGTGGTGATACTATATTCTGGAAAAACGGATAAGGAGGCAGGATATGATAGATATTGCAGAAGGACCGGGACGTGACCTGAAAAATATCAGACAGATCGGAACACCGGCAGAGGGGGATCGGATTTACATAGAAAATGCGGCGTATGCCAGGGTGCATGAAGAAACTTATGAGGAGCGGAGAGTGTTTATCTTTATGGGGCATACAGAGTGCGAGCAGGGTGTATATATGACCTTTGTAGAGGCTGCCATTCCGGTAAGGGATATGGAATTTTCACAGAATCTGCCGAGATGGGGAACACATGCGTGGTCGGATGTATTCCGTGAGATTAAGAGATCTTATGAGAATTCCATTATTGTCGGATGGGCGTTGGATTGTAAAGGATATCCACCACGCCTGACAGCAGAACTGGAAGCTATCCACAGAGAGCAGTTCGGAGGTGCACATCAGGTTCTTTTCCTTATGGACAGTATGGAGGGGGAAGAATACTTTTATCTGCATAAAGGCAACCGGCTGCAACCGAAAAACGGGTTTTATATCTATTATGCAAGGGAACTGCATGAGATACGGATCCCGGATGTGACGATTGAACTGCCGAGACGTGGAACCCGGCAGATGCTTCCGGAGATTCTGACGGAGAGCAAAAAAGAGAACGAAAAAGAAGAATGCAGCAGTTCAAAGAGCGAACGTAAACCAACGTCGTATGCGATGGCTGCCGCAATCGCGTTGCTTTTGGTTCTGGCCGGGGTCGGAATCTGGCAGCAGCGAATTCATATTCCAGGCCTGGAGCAGACCGTGGAGACGATAGGGGAAAAAATCCGCCATGTGTCACAACCGGCAGAAGTCCTGGTGGGAACTGAAAAAAATATAGTGGAAGAACAGACGGAGAGCGCGAAGAGTACGGAAACCATCAGTGAACCCATGCAGCTGATACCGATTGAAGAGGTTCCGGCGGGAGCGGTGAAAAAGGCAGAGGAAGCGGCTCCTTCCACACAGCCGGCAGAGGAGAAAGAAAAACCTGTGGCGGTAGAAAATACACAAAATTATTATGTGGTACAGCAGGGGGATACGCTGAGTGGGATCTGTAAACAGGCATACGGATCAATGAAAAAATTAAAAGAGCTTGAAAAGGCGAATGATCTGGAAGATTCGGATGATATCAGGGTTGGACAGAAATTATTACTTCCGTAACGGGGACTGCAATGCTATAATGATAGAAACGTAAGCGAAAAGGAGAAAAATCGGTGGCTGAAAAAACGGAATTTAAAACCGTAGAGACAAGTCAGGAAGACCTGGAGGAACTGGAAGAAAAAATCAGGAGACACAGGCATAAAATAGCCCGCAGAACGGCACTTGTGATCGTTACTGTTGTAGCAGCAGTGATTTTTGTAGAACTTTGGTCTGCACTTCGCACATATTCAGGATTTGAGGTGCAGGCATCGGCGGAGAGAAAGGACAGTGCGGCAACGGGATATAAGATGTTCCAGGGAAAAATACTGGAATATGATAATGACGGAATCGTGTGTCACGATACAGATGACCGGCTGATCTGGAACCAGTCTTATGAAATGACTGCGCCGGAACTTTCCGTGTGTGAACAGTATCTTGCGGTTTATGATCGTGGAGGGACATTTATTTATATCATGTCGGAACGCGGACTGGTAAAGAAAATCGAAACGGCAACACCGATTGAACGTGTATGTGTTGCCCGTCAGGGAACGGTGGCTGTGCTGATGAAGGAGGATGATGTCTCGTATGTACGGCTTTATGACAAAAAGGGACAGGAACTTGCCAGTGGTGAATTTTATCAGGAAAAAGGAAGTTTTCCTGTAGATATTGCGCTGGCTCCGGATGCGCAGAAACTGGCAGTAGATATGCTCGACGTGACAAAGGGCAAAACCTGTTCCACGGTTACTTTCTATAACTTTGGTTCGGTTGGGCAGAATGAAATCGACAACAATGTGGGAACGTACAGTTACAAAAATACGATGATATCGGAACTGGTTTATACCGAATCCGGAAAACTTCTCGCGATCAGCGATGCCGGACTGATCTGGTTTGACGGAGCACAAAAACCTGCGCCGAAAAAACAGATAAAGTTTAAACGGGAGATACAGAGTGTCTTCTATAATAATAAATATGTCGGTATTTCATACAGCGATACCAAAAAAGAAAACAGCTGGCACATAAAAGTCTATGACATGAATGGTAAAACGGTCATGGAGAATGATACAGAGATCGCATACAACAGAATCGAGCTCCTCGATAATAATGAAATATGTGTCCGGGATGATTATAACTGTGAATTGTTTACCATACACAGCATCCGTAAATTCCGTTATACGTTTGACCGGCAGCTTTATAACGTATTGTCGGGATTGGATGGTCAGAATTATACATTGGTATTAAACGGAGAAATAGAAGAGGTACGATTACAATGAACTGGTTATTGATACTGGTTGTATTACTTGTTGCCGGAAATATTGTCTGGGGATTCTTCCGTGGTTTCCTGCGTGTGGTTTATTCAATGGCTGCCTGGATACTGATTCTGTTTTTTGTTACGTTTGCAACGCCGTATGTTGCAGACTGGATGACAGAACACACAGGCCTGGATACCAGAATTGAAAAGAATTGCAAAGAGAAATTGCAAAATGCCGTGGCAGGGGAAGAAAAAAGTACAGAAGAACAAAACACGCAGGAGCAGAAAGATCTCAGCGGTCTGGGAATGAAACTGCCGGCAAACGTATGGAACCAGATAGGGGATACACATAAACTTGCGGATGGCTGGATGGAACAAAGCGGACTGTATAATACAATTGCGTCAAAAGCATCATCCCTTGCCATGAAAGCGATTGCATTTGTTATTGTTATGCTGATTACGGTGATCGCCTTTCATCTGATTGCCACTGCGATTGATCTGGTGGCAAAACTGCCCGTAATAGGAGAAGTAAATCATATGCTTGGGGGAATTGCCGGATTGATCAAAGGGCTGTTGCTGGTATGGCTGGTATTTGCGTTTGCAGCAATGGGGGCAGCGACAGAAGCCGGGAGTGTTGTGATTGAAGCGGTATATCAGTCGGGAATTCTGCAATGGCTATATGAAAATAATTTAATACTGACGATTCTGCTTTCGTTTTTATGATTGAATTGTGGTTTGTAAGCACCCAGGGAACAATATCTTGTGGTGCTTATATTTTTGCAAATAAAATGTAAAGTTTTTGTTGACTTTAGGTTGTCTGCGTGATATTATATCTAAGCTGACTCGTGACGAGGACACTGATACAGGCACTGGCAGGAAGCTGAGTGATGGTTGGTGGTCATGATGATGAAAAAAGTTGTTGACAAACAATGACAAACATGATAAGATATCAGAGTTGCCGCGTTTGAGAGACAGCAAAGAAAAATAAAAAAGTTGTTGACAACGACTTGAAGATATGATAAAATATATAAGCTGTTGGAAATAACAACAACGAACATTGATAACTGAACAGTGAAAAACCTTGAAAGATTTTG